>Ga0164242_10001754_pt1 | contig 25553 bp, 33 predicted proteins | sample OricomgcompostMG_FD_108783 | JGI IMG/M metagenome (GOLD analysis project Ga0164242, IMG submission 108783) | Miracle-Growth compost microbial communities from Emeryville, California, USA - Original compost - Miracle growth compost (MG) ...
CGTCGCCTCCATCGTGCTGGTCTCCGCAGTGAATTCCTGGCGCAACTGGAGGAGCTCTTCGTCGGGCTCCATGGACTGGATCTTGCGTTTGAGCGACTTCATGGAAGCCTCGACCTTGTCCAGCTTCGCATTGCGATCAGCCAATACTTGATCCTTGGCCCTGGCCTCTTCGCGCTCATCGCGCAGGGCTTTGCGCAACTCGGATGCCGACATCTTCGCGATATCGTCCAGCTCCAGGCCCGCCACCGTGCCGCCTTCCGACAACTCCTTTATTTCGTCATCGTCTAAAGTCAGAAGCTCAAATAACTTCGTCTTTGATCCGGCCGCTTCGACCAAATGCGTCGTTAACGCCGCATTTGAGAATTTGAGGGCGGACTGCATCATGCGCTGCGCCAGGCGTGGCTCCAGCCCGATGCGGCCGATGAACGGCGTCCACTGACCATATCCGAGCATTTCCTTTGCGACGATCAGCGCACGTCCCGCCGCCAGCATTTCCTCCGCGCTGCGCGACAGGTGCCCACGAATGACGTGCTCGTAGCGCGCCTCGTCGAATGGCAGCCCATCCCCAAACCGAGTAATGATCTCGGTAGTCCGCTCGACAGCCTTGTGTTGCTCAGCTGTCAATACCTCTGCGTTCGTGATGACGGTTGTTTCGGGGCTGGCGGCTGACGCGGCCGGCGTGGTCTTTGTGCGTGGCATAGGGACTCCTAGTTAGCGGGAACCGGCGGCAATGCGCTGGTCGATTTCCTGGGCCCGCGTCATGAACGCGGACATGTGATTGGCATGGGCTTGGGCGATCTGCAGGGTCTTGACCGAATGGGCGTAGCGTCCGTTGTCGTAGCGAGTGACATACCCCCCCTCGACCAGGGTGTTGAGGGCCCGGCTGACATTCGGGGCGCTTTGACGCGTGGCGGCGGCAATCTCGGCGTTACTCAAGCCCGTCAGCGTGTGGCCCTTCAAGGCCGGCCACACCTGCAGAACTTTGAGAGCGCTCGCGATGGTGGCGGGCTTATTCATGGGAACCTCCGAAGTCCAACTCCGGCGCGTCGGCCTGGCTGACGTTTTTGTGGTGGTATGCAAGCTGCTCCATGCCGGCCATGACGGCAGACAATGTGCGGGCCGCGTCGCCAGCACCTCGGTAGTACGCCAACAGCGCGCCGACAGCGTTGTGGACGGCCTCCTGCAGGGCCTGGATTGACTCGGGCTTAGCAGGCCGTCCCGTGGGCATGTCGATGACCATGCGGCCGTTGCCTGTCGCCAGGTACTGGGACACCAGGGCTATGCCACATGCGTGCTCGTAACCGGGGATAAGGCTCGCTGGAATGCGACCCGTAGACAGCCACTTGTAGAGCACGTCGGCAGTGACGCCGAGCAGCTCGGCGATGCGCTCCACCGACAAGTTGCGGCGCTCGCGGGCGTGGTCTTTGCATAGGCGCAAAGCTTCGGCCACGCTCGTGGGATAGACGCGTTTCCAATTTCGGGCCATGTTTAGACCCTCCTCGCCCAGCGCCAGGCGAACGATTTCCAAACAAAAAGCCTATTGGATTGGGAAAATCCCTGATTTCCCGGGCATAATTTCCCTGCTGATTGTCGTAACATGACGCTTACACTCGCAGGCTCTTGGGGTTGGCTTTGATGCCCAGGGCGACGGCGGCTTTATGCGCCTGGCCACGGCGACCTACGCGCTTGCCGCGCAGGATGTCGTGGATGGTGTAGCGAGACACGCCAAGCTGGCGGGCGAAGTCGACGATGGATATCCCATTGGCGACCAGCCATTCGGCGGCCTGTTCCGGCGTGCGCAGTGTGGAGGTGCTCACAACGTGTGCTCCTTTTTTTGGTTCCGTCATGTGGCAATGACGGGTGTTACTAGTGCGTATGTGGTGATTATAGGAACCAAACGGTTTCTTGTAAAGAAAATAATGAACCGAACGGTGTCCATTGGAGATAGGCTTAAGGAAGAGCGTCTGCGCTTAGGTATGACTCAGCCCGTTATGGGAGAAACGGGAGGCGTCACAAAGAAATCACAGATGCTTTATGAGTCTGGCGAGCGTTTTCCGGACGCAAGATATCTGGCCGCCATAGAGGCAATTGGGGCTGACGTTATCTACGTGTTGACGGGCCAGCGTTCAAATGCCGCGATGTCGCAGCATCTGACTCCCAAAGAGCAGATTGTCTTGGATGCTTATCGCTCGGGCACGATCGAGCAGCAGGACTTCATCTTGAAGGCGGCGCTGGGGTTCGCAGGCACCGGCGAATCCTTGGCACGCCCCCAGCCCGGGGCGAGTGCTGTGCGCCAGAAGGTCAAAGATAATCACGGCGTCATGATCGTTTCGGGCAGGGATGTCATGGCGGACAAGAAGAGCCAGGGGAATAAGAAATGATGTGCGAACAGATCATCCATGACAATCACGGTGTCATGATCGTAGCTGCGCCAGGAAGTCAGGTAATCATTGTTCTGGGAGAGTTAAAAAAAGAGGGCGAATATATAGAATTGATGCGATGGAATGAGCCAATTCAAAGACATCTGCAACCTGAAGTCGCATAGCTTGGCTTTTTTTTTACGCCCACTGGTAACAGGATAATTCGTACAATAAGCGCGTGTTTTAAGCCGAGGCCGGGAGAATGAAAAAAATTTGGTGTGTGCTGGCATTACTTGTGAGCACGGCCAGTGCGGCGCAATTGCATTTGCCTGGACTAGGCTGGAAGCTGGTGTCCGACAACAGCGCAGACATTAATGCATGGCACAAGAACAAAACCGAGGCAAAACACGTGCTGGAATATGCCGACAAGCTGATGGTTGACTCTCTCGCTATCGCTCAGATACAGCGTAATGGTGGAGGGCCTGCGGTAGTAGCTCATTCAAAGGAAATCAATTCAACCAGCGATGAGCTGAAAAAGATTGGACCAAACCCCGGCCCGCTGTCGCATTGCGGCGCTGCAGGTTCTTACCTGATATTGTTCTGGAGCGAATTGCTCAGCGGTCGTAACCAGGCAGGCATAGCGCGGGCGCTGGCCACATATAAAGATAATCATGAGGCCTGTCTTGATCAGATCGAGTCGCCGCCTGAGCTAGAGTATGAAATACTCGGCCCAAATCGAGATGATGCTGTACTGTCAAATGGGTGTACGACGATAGTGCCTCAAGATGGCGACAAAACGGTCACATGGTTCTGCAAAGCTCGCGTGCTGCGTGCGGCAGGCTTCATAAAGCAGTCATAGTACATACCAGTTTTGCCCTAGTTCCAAAGACTCTCCGGAGGATCCCGATCATGATGAAGCCTCATCGCTTCATCGTGGTTCCATCGATCCGACCGGAGAGTTCATGTGTAATCTTCCCCTTCATCGACGCCTTCCCCGGCTGACCAGTTTCGTCCTGCTGGTCGTCCTGCTGATCATCCTGATCGCCGCGATCGCTCCGGTGCAACTGCCGGTTGTCGCCTACAAGCTCACGCTCATTTCGCTGGCCGCCATCGTTGCCTATTGGCTGGATCGCACACTGTTTCCGTATGCGCGCCCGGACGGCTACCTGCTCAAAGACTGGCGTGAAGGGGCCTGCATCGGTACCAGCCCCGTCGATTACCCAATCGTTCAGGAATACCGCATCGCCTTCATCGGCGCCTGCCTACGGCGCGCCATTGTCGTGCTCGCTGTCGTGATCGGCGTGGCGCTGGGGCTGTGATGAAGATTCGTTCTTGGTGGAAGTTCTGGATCGTTGGCGGCCCCTGGAGGGCATGGCTTTCGATGGTTGTATTGCTGATCGTCACGCTCGTCTTGAGCCGCTGTGTGCCGGCGGCTGAAGTGCCAGCAGCAGCCAAGTTCTACCGAGCCGATCTCACGCGCAGTGCCCGTGTCGTCATGGGCCTTGATGCACCCGTATCGTTGTTCGCCGCGCAGATCCACCAGGAGAGCGGTTGGCGCGCCTCGGCTCGGTCGGGCGTGGGTGCGCAGGGCTTGGCTCAGTTCATGCCAGCCACGGCCAATTGGATCTCGGACCTGTTTCCGGAACTGGCCCGCAACGACCCGTACAACCCTGGGTGGTCGCTGCGCGCCCTGGTGCGCTACGACGACTGGCTCTATGCCCGGATCCGGGCGGCTGACGCATGCCAGCGTTGGGCGATGACGTTATCTGCGTACAACGGCGGTCTAGGCTGGATCAGCCGCGACCAGGCACGGGCCTCCAGGCAGGGACTGGATCAGCTCGTGTGGTTCGGCAGTGTCGAAACGGTAAACGCAGGCCGATCGGCGTCGAATTGGCGCGAGAACCGGGACTACCCCCGGCGCATCATCTATGACCGCCAGCCGCTCTATGTCGCGGCTGGCTGGGGCGCAGGGGTATGCCTGTGACGGCCTGGATCATCGTAGCGAGCTTGGTTGTATCCATCTCCACATACGCGGCGGGAAATTATTTGGGCTATGCCCGGGGGCAGGCCGACGCGCAGGCGACGCAGGCCAAGCAGGACGTGGACACGCTCACGAAGGCCATGCAGACCACCAACGATGCAATCGCCGCCAGCAATAAAGCGAGTATTGATATGCGCAATCTCCTGGGCCAGATCGAGAAATCCGGCCAGACCTCGACCAAGGAACTGAAAAATGCGTTGGCCAAGAACCATGCTGATCCTGTTATTTGCAAGTTCGATGCTGACAGCATGCGCATCATCGCCGAAGCCCGTGCCCGCGCCGCCGACCGTGCTGCCGGCGGAATACGCGAAACGGTGCCCGCCGCCAGTGGCAGCGACCGATGACAGCATGGATGCGGCGGCTGTGGCGCTGAAAGCCATGTACGACCTGTACGGCGTCTGCGCGGGCCGGCTGGTCGATTTGACGAACTGGGTACAACAGCAGGGGAAAACTCCGTGACGTTGGAAGAAGTGAAGATGGTGTTTTCGATCCTGCAGGGTGTCATCACTGCCGGTATCGCCGTGTATATCTACATGTCGAAAAAGGATCGGGCCGATGCAAAGCGGTTGTCGGCGCTGGAATCGCGCGTCACGACGCTGGAAGAGGCCATGCGCCATCTGCCCGACCAGACCATGGTTATCGAGCTGGCCGGCGACATGAAGGCGGTCAAAGCAAGCCTGGACGGCGTGAGAGAGTCTCTCGCCCCTTTGGCTCGTAGCGTCGACCGCATCAATGACTATCTTTTGACCCGATCGTGAGCGACCTATGAGCAACAGCAAATTCCAGGACTTTTTGCGGCAGGACCAGCGCCTGGTGATTCTGCGGCTGCTGGCCGAAATGCCGGCATACAGCTCGAATTCGTCGGTGCTGTGCATGGCGCTGGAGCGCTTCGGGCACGCAATCAGTCGCGACCAGGTCAAGACCGAACTGCACTGGCTGGCCGAGAACGGCCTGGTGGAAATCACCGACATGGAAGCTGTGCTTGTGGCGCATCTGACCGAGCGCGGCCAGGACGTCGCCGCGGCGCGAGCCGTGGTGCCTGGCGTGAAGCGCCCGGGGGCCTGACATGCCGCGCAAATCCACCATCAAGCGGCTGCCGGCCGATGTACGGGCGCATCTGGAGCTGCGTCTGCGGGAAGATCAGCTCACGCTTGACGAACTGATCGAAGACCTGCGTGAGCATTTCCCGCAAGCCGAGCCGCCCAGCCGTTCGGCCCTGCACCGGTATCGCGTGGGATTCGAAGAAATGGCCGGCCGCATGCGCGAGATCGAAGTAGCCTCGACCGCCCTGGTCGGCGAGCTGGGCGAGGACGTGGGCGAACGGGCCGGCGCGCTACTGGCCCAGGCCGTGACTACCTTGGCAACCAACGCGGCGCTGCAGGCCCATTCCGATGACGTGTCGATCACGGAAATCGCCAAGCTGGCCCGGGCTGCCAAGGCGGCAATGGAGGCGCGCACGCTCTCAATGAAAGAGCGCCAAGCCATCGAGAAGGCCGCCGAGGAGCGCTTGCTGAAAGAGCAGTCGAAGAAGCTCGAGGCCTTGGGTAAAGCCGGCGCGCTGGCGCCGGAAACGCTGGCGCGGATCCGCAGCGAAATTTATGGAATTGTCTGATGGCAGCGGCCGTTCCTCTGTATGCCTATCAAAAAAAATGGCTGTTGGATAAGAGCCGTTTCAAGATCGGCGACTTCTCGCGCCAGACGGGCAAGACGTTCACCACCACGCTGGAGCTCGTTGACGACTGTTTCGAAGTCGAGGCGCGCGGCGGCCGCACGCGCTGGGTGATCCTCTCGCGCGGGGAGCGCCAGGCCAAGGAAGCAATCGACGAGGGCGTGAAGAAGCACGCCAAAGCCTACAACATGGCCGTCAAGGAAATCGAGGGGGAGTTCAAGGTCTCGGACAAACTGAGCTATACCATGCTCGACGTGGTGCTGCCCGGCGGCTCCAAGATCACAGCACTACCTGCCAACCCGGACACAGCTCGGGGCTTCTCGGCCAACGTGTTTCTGGATGAGTTTGCATTCCACGCCGACAGCCGCAAGATCTGGACCGCGCTTTTTCCGGTCATCTCCAACGGGTTCAAGCTGCGAATTACCAGTACGCCCAACGGAAAGGGCAATAAGTTCTACGAGTTGATGACCGATAAGAAGCTCGACGGCATCTGGTCGCGTCACGTCGTGGATATCTACCGGGCAGTCGCCGATGGCCTGCCTCGTGACATCGATCAGATGCGCACGGCGCTGAACGACGATGACGCGTGGGATCAGGAATTCGCGCTCAAGTGGCTGGATGAGGCCAGTTCCTGGCTGTCCTTCGACCTGATCGACGGTGTCGAGCACGACCGCGCTGGGATCCCCGAGAACTATACGGGCGGGCCCTGCTACGTGGGCGTAGACATCGCGACCCGCAATGACTTGTTCGTCATCTGGGTCTGGGAGGAAGTCGGCGATGTGCTGTGGTGCCGCGAGATCATCGCGCGCCGGCGCATCAAGTTTTCCGAACAGGACGCACTGCTGGCCGATGTGTTCAAGCGCTACAAGGTGATCCGCTGCTGCATGGACCAGACCGGCATGGGCGAAAAACCGGTCGAAGACGCCAAGCGGGCCCATGGCGATGCCCGGGTCGAGGGCGTACTTTTCACGGCCAGCAACAAGCTGCTGCTGGCCACGGTGGGGAAAGAAGCCTTTGACGATCGCACCTGCCGTATTCCGCTGGGCGACCGAGATCTGCGCTCCGATCTGCACAAGCTGAAAAAAGTCACCAGTCCGACCGGTGTTCCCCGGTTTGTCGCCGATTCAGATTCCGAAGGCCACGCCGACCGGGCCTGGGCGGCGTTCCTCGGCCTGTATGCGGCCAAGGATGGCCACCAGGTCATCGAGCACCAGAGCGCGGGCACGCGTGAAAGCATGGCCGCAGCCGATACCGAGCGCGCCTATCCAACCTTGACCGCCCGGGGCTTCGGCACCGTCTCGGGCGGCACCGATTTCGCGGGGTTCTAAGAGTGGCCACACCATCCAGTAAAAACAGCGATACGGCTGCAAACGCAGCCCCCACGCCTGAGTACGGCCGACAGATCGCGTCAGTCGCCAATGGCAATGACATCACGCGCGGCTATGTGGGGCCGCTGCTGCTCACGACCGACTCGGTGTTGCGCCGGCGTTCCGGCGGCAATCTCGCGCTATACGAGCACGTCTATTCCGATTCGCAGGTGAAAAGCTGCTTCGGCCAGCGGCAGTTAGCCGTCGTGAAATGCGACTGGCGGGTCGAGCCGGCCAGCGACGAGCCGATCGACGTGAAAGCGGCTGACTGGTGGCGTGGCGAACTGGCGCGCATCGGCTGGGATCGGATCACGACGCAAATGCTGTTCGGCGTGTTCTATGGCTATTCCGTTGCCGAGATGATCTACGAGCCCTATGAGCGCACGGTACGGATCGGTACCGTGCGCGTGCGCAACCGGCGCCGCTTCCGTTTCGACGAAGATATGGGCCTGCGCCTGCTCACGCCCACGGAGATGCTGCGCGGCGTGCCCGCCGAGGCGCCGTATTTTTGGCATTTCTCCGCCGGCGCGGACAATGATGATGAACCCTACGGCCAGGGGCTGGCACACTGGCTGTATTGGCCCGCGTTCTTCAAGCGCCAGGGGCTGAGTTTCTGGCTGCGGTTCCTGGATAAGTTCGTATCGCCTACGGCAGTCGGCAAATACCAAGCTGGCAGCACGAGCCCCGAGGAACAATCGAAGCTCCTGGCCACGGTAGCGGCGATTCAGACCGACGCTGGCGTCATCATGCCCAATGACATGATGATCGAGTTCATGGAGGCGGCGCGCTCGGGCACGGCCGATTACAAGAGCTTGCACGACACGATGGACGCGACCATCGCCAAGGTGACACTCGGCCAGGTCGCAAGCTCTCAAGGCACGCCCGGAAAGCTCGGTAACGACAATCTGCAAGGCGAGGTGCGCCGCGACCTCATCAAAGCGGATGCTGACCTGGTCTGCGAGTCGTTCAACCTGGGGCCCGTGCGCTGGCTCACCGCCTGGAACTTTCCCGGGGCGCAGCCGCCACATATCTACCGCGACGTCGAAGAGCCCAAGGATTTGAAGGCGTTGTCAGAGCGTGACGCGAACATCTCCAAGCTTGGCTACCGCCCGAAGCTGATCGCCTTGCAGCAGACATATGGCGGCGAGTGGGAGCCGATCCCATCGTTCCGGCCGGCGCCAGGTGCCGCTCAGCCCGGCGCCGACCCGGCCACGTTCGCGGCGCCCGCGCCGGCTATGCCGCCCGACGTGGGCGTGGCACGCACCCTGGTCGCCCAGAAGCACCTGGATGCCGCCATTGACGCGCTGCCGGCCGACGCCGTGCGCGACGCCCTGGATGCGTTCCTGCACCCCGCGGTGCAGGCGATCCAAGCGGGCACCTCGCTCGAAGACGTCTACGAGCGCCTTGTGGCGGCCGCGCCGGACATGGACGATTCGCATCTGCAGGAAATGCTGGCCAGGGCTATTTTCGTGGCCGACCTCTGGGGGCAGATCGGCACGCAGGACCGTAGCAATGCCTGATGCGTCCGCCGCGCCCGACCTGAAATATGCCATCGGCCTGCCGCCGGCCGAGGCGATCGACTATTTCAAGGGCCTGGGCTATCGGATCAGCCGCAACGCCGTGCAGGCCTACAACGCCGCCCAGGCCAAGGCCTTTACCGTGACGGGCATCACCCGCATGGATCTGCTGCAGGACGTCAAAGCGGGACTGGACAAGGCCCTGGCCAAGGGCACCACGCTGTCCACCTTCCAGAGCGAGACGAACGACCTGCTGCGCCGGCGCGGCTGGATCCGCACACCCGGCGGCGCCCACGCGGAGCCTGGTACCGGCGAAGTCGTCGCGCAGTTGCCGCCGCGCCGCATGCAGACGATCTTCCGCACGAACATGCAGTCCGCGCTCATGGCCGGCAAATACCAGCAGCTGCAGGATGACGTCGATATTGCCCCGTACTGGCAGTACGTGGCCGTCATGGACAGCCGCACGCGCCCAGCGCACGCCGCGGCCAACGGTCTGATCTTCAAGCACGACGATCCGTTCTGGGATAGCCACTTTCCGCCGTGCGGCTTCAATTGCCGCTGCAGCGTCCGGGCACTGCGGGCCCGGGACATCGATCGCCGCGACCTGGACGTGTCCGACAGCGACGGGATGCTGGAGCCCACCGAAGTGCCTGTCGGCCGCCAGACGCGGCCCTCCGTGGCCTTCGTCGACAAGGTCACCCGCACCCGTTTCGTGCCGGATCCTGGGTTCGGGCAGCGCCCGGTACGCACGCAGCAGACGCTCGGCCAGGCCCTGGGCAACAAAATCGAGCAGGTCGCGCCCGAGGTCAGTGCCGCAGTGGTGGCCGCGAAGCCTAGGCTGACCTCGGCCCTGGCCGAGGAATATCAGGGCTGGGCGCGGCAGACGTTGACGGCCGGCCGGCCGCAACATGACTACCGTGTTGTTGGGACCCTATCGCCCAAGATCGTAAAGACCTTGCGAGCTAAGGAATACACGATCGCCAATGCGGCGTTGGTCCTGCGCGACGATGAGCTGCTGCACCTCGCGCGCGACGCGAAGCGGGCACGGTCGGCGGCATTGACCCGAGCACAGATCCTGCAGCTGCCGGATTTGCTGGCCCATCCACAAACGGTGCTCTGGGATAACGAGGATCCGGCGTTGGTCTACGTCCTGGACCTGCAGGGCCAGGCGGCCACCAAAGCTATTGTGCGCGTCGATTGGCGCACGTCCCTGCGAGATGATCAGGGGCGACACAAAGCAACGGTCAACGCGATACGGACAGCGGGTGTGGTGCAGGTGGGGGATTTGCATGCGGCGCGCTATACGCCGATCGAGGGCAGCTGGAAAAGCGAGGATTGAGGTGTTGCCGTGGAGAGGCGCCATTCCCCAGCTCGGAAACCTTATGGGGTGTCTCTCATGTAGCGGCTGCGGCTGCAGCCCCCGCGATCAGCCCGGCGGCTTTCTGTCGTCACGGCAACGACCTTATTTTACAAATGATCGAGATTGAAGTCACTGTCAAGAACCTGGCCGAGGCATTCGCCGCCCTAGAGCGCGGGCTACGCGACGCCACGCCTCTGATGAAGGAAATCGCCTTCGTCATGAACGACGCCGTGGCCGAGAACTTCGAGCAGGGAGGCAGGCCCACCTGGCTGGGTAAGAAATCGGGCGGGCCCAGCAAGCTGCAGGACACCGGCCGGCTGAAATCCTCCATCGTGCGCTACTACGACCAGAGCTCCGCGACAGTGGGCACCAATGTCGTTTACGCAGCTATCCACCAGTTGGGGGGCAAGACGCCACCGCATACCATTCGGGCCAAGAACGCCAAGGCGCTGCACTTCGGCAATCGCTTCGTGAAATCGGTGCGCCACCCCGGCTCAAAAATTCCCGCACGGCCATTCTTGGACATGACCGAAGAGGACAGCACCGAGCTCGAGCTCGTGGCCGAAAAATACCTGCGCGGCCTGGTCGAATAGCCCACCCTCGAAAATCGGGCCGTAGAGCGTTTTTTTGGCCTTGGGGCTACGTCGATACCTAAATCGCGTCAGACCCCGTTTGCAAATCGCTGTAAAGACCTTTGCGAAGGTGTTTGAAACCGGCCACACCCCTGCATTGCGCTTCGACGGCAGAAACCGGGGAGATGTTGATTTTGTCCTGGTTCCAAAGACATACCCGTCCCGCGCCGCCATCATGGCGCCATGCCTACCGCTAATGCTCATCCCGCACCGCGTATCCCGTTCTTCAAGCCGGGCGATCTGACCTCGTCGGATGGCCGGGCTGTGACTTTCACGGCCGCAGACCTGCAGGAAATCGTCGACAACTACGACCCGGCCTTGTCGCGCGCGCCGTTGGTCGTGGGGCATCCGACGATGGATGCGCCCGCATATGGCTGGGCTCAGTCCCTGTCGTTTGACGGTGAGCTGCTGTCGGCCGAACCCGACCAGGTCGAAGTGCAGTTCGCGGCCATGGTCAACGACGGGCGCTTCCCGAATCGTTCGGCCGCCATCTACTTGCCGAACTCCCCGGGCAACCCCAAGCCCGGAAAGCTGTATCTCAAACACATCGGTTTTCTGGGCGCGGCCGCGCCGGCCATCCCGGGCCTGCCGCCCGTGAAGTTCGCCGCCGACGCTGATGCGCCGACATTTTCCTTTGCGCAGTCCGATTTCAACCCTCTGGAGCCTTCAATGCCCGAGTCCAAAACCCCCGACACCAATGACGCCGTCACTTTTGCGGCAAAGCAGGCCAAGCTCGACGACGATGCGCGCAAGCTGACCGAGCGCGAACGTGAGCTGGAAGCCCGCGAAAAGCGTCTGACCGATGAACGCAAAGCCGCCGAACGCGAAGCCGCCGTTACATTCGCCCAAGGCTTGGTCACCGAAGGCAAGGTATTGCCGGCTGAAACCGACTCGGTCGTGGAGCTGATCATGGCGTTGCCCAATGACGCGGCGCCCGTGACCTTCGCTCAGGCCGGCACCACGGTGAGCAAGCCCGCACGCTCGATGCTGCGCGAGTTGCTCACGGCCATGCCCAAGCGTGTGAACTATGCCGAAAAGTCCCGCGCCCGCCACGACGGCGCTGCGCCGGTCACATTCGCTGCGCCCGCAGGCACGGACGTCGATGCGGACCGCGCCGACCTGTACGGCCGCGTCAAGGAAATTCAGGCGCAGCACCCGAACATGTCGTTCATGGAAGCGGCCCACCTGGCCGGCGCCTGATCGACACACCTATCGATTACCTCCCCGGAGATAGCAATGTCCCAGAAGACTTCCCTTTTGACTCTGTCTGTGAAGGCCACGGCCGCCGTCTCGGCGCACACATTCGTGACAGTGGCGGGCGCTACGGCCGCAGCCGGCGCCGACGCTCACGGCGTAGCCATTTGCGATGCCGCCAGTGGTGACCTATTCGGCGCGGACGTGCTCGGCACGACCATCGTCAAGGTCGACGCGGACATCACCGCGAGCGCACGCCTGGCCGTGGGTGCATCTGGCGGTGTCAAGCCGGCGGGCGAAGGCAATTATGTTGTCGCACGCGCGCTGACAGCCGCGACGGCCGGCGATCTCACCGAGGTGCTGCTGTTCCAGGGCGGCCCGACCATCCCCGCGGCGTAATTCCGCAGCCACTCCTCAGATTTCATAAGGACACAAAATGCTTAATCCCGCACAAGGCCGCGTCGTCGATCCGATCCTTTCGGAATACGTCCGCGGCTACAAACAGCCACAGCTGATCGGCACGGCGCTTTTCCCGCGCGCTCCCGTCGCGCAGTATGGCGGCAAGGTCATCGAGTTCGGCAAGGAAGCATTCCGCTTGTACAACGTCAAGCGCGCGCCGGGTGGCGCCACCGGCCGTGTCGAATTCGGATACGAAGGCAAGCCCTACGCGATCGTCCCGGGTGCACTGGAAGCCAAGGTGCCGCGCGAATGGATGCGCGATGCTTCCCAAGTTCCAGGTATCAACCTGGCCAGCCGCGCGGTGAATCTGGTCATGCGTGCCATGGCGTTGAGTCATGAGTATGAATGCGCTCAGATAGCCCACGGCGCCGGCAACTACGACTCGGATCACAAGGTCGCTCTCGCATCGGGCTCCCGATGGGGCGACGCGGTCGATCCCATTACCGACATCAACAAAGGCAAGGAAGCGATCCGTTCCAGCATAGGGATGGAGCCGAACGTGCTGGAGATCAGCGCCTCGACCTGGAACAAGCTCAAGACCAACCCGAAGCTGCTGGAGCGCATCAAATACACCACGGTGGATTCGCTGACCATTCAGATGCTGGCCAATCTCGTGGAAATCCAAAACGTCGTCGTCGGGAAGGCTGTTGTAGCTTCTGGCGCCGATGATAGTTTCGGCGACATCTGGGGCAATGATGCGGTGCTGGCCTATGTGTCGGACAACCCGTCACCCAACAATGAAGAGCCGTCCTACGGCTACAGCTACGTCATTGAAGGGCACCCTGCAGTGGAGCTGCCGTACTGGGATGCGAACGCCAAGTCCTGGATCTACGGGGTGTCGGATGACGTCACGCCGGTGCTCTCGGGCATGACGGCCGGCTATCTCATCCAAAACGCGGGAGCCGACTGATCATGGCACATCGCATCGTCTACCCCGTCAAGCACGCCGGCAAGATCCATAAAACCGGCCAGGTTGTGAACTGGCCCGCCGATGTGACCGGCGACCTGGTCAAGCTCGGCGCACTGATGCCGTTGGATGGCGCGCCGGCCGCCGAGCCGGAGAAACTGCCGGAGACGCCTGCCGTTCCCGAAAAGCAGCCCGATTCGGGTTTGCCGGCCGTGCCGGTGCACTCCGATAAGCCGGCAAAACCTGAAGAGCCGGCCAGGCCCCGAAAGCCGGCCAAGAAATAACTCCGCCGCCGCCGAAACGTCCCGCGTGATGCCGTAAGCGTGGGAGGAAGACTGGATCCGTGCCCTCGGCCTTGTGGGGCACGCGATCGCTGAATACGACACCATGCAGAACTACGCCACCCAGCAAGACCTGATCGACGCCATCGGCGAAGACGAGTTGATCCGCCTCTCCGACACCCGGGCCAACCCCGGCGTGATCGGTGCGGATCTGGTGGCGCGCGCGCTTGATCGCGCCAGCGTCGATATCGATGCCCGGCTTTCGGCCCGTTATCCGAAGCCGTTTGCCGCGATTCCGCGTGTGCTGGTCGGGATCTGCTGCGACATGGCGGTCTATCGCCTGTGCGGCACCGAGGGGCGGGTCATGACCGATGAGATCCGCGATCAGTATCGCGAGGCGCTCAAGCTGCTGGCGCTGATCGCCAATGGTGAGGTCAAGCTGGGCGCGGATATGACCGACACACAGGTATTTTGGCCCAGTGGCGTGCAGACGGCGCCGGCGCGCTCCAGCTTCGATCGCGACCTGGAGGATTTCCGGTGAGCGGCCCGATCCAGACCCTATATACGCAGATCGAGACGGCCATCGTTGATCGGCTGCGGCTCGGCCTGGGCAGCATGGTGCGCTCGGTGTCCAGCTACGGCGGCGAGCTCGATGACGATCTGGGTGTGATTGCTGCCGCGCTCCCTGCGGCCTGGGTGACCTTCGGTGGTGTGACAAACAGCCGGCGCACGTCGACCTCGCGCCAGAAATTCCGCTGCGAAGGCAAGTTCGTCGTGATGGTGGGCGATCGCAACGGCCGCGGCGAGCAGGCCAGCCGCCAGGGCGGCGTCCAGGCCTCCGAGGTCGGCACCTATCCGCTGCTCTATGCCGTGCGGCGCTTGTTGGCATCCCAGGACCTGGGCTTGCCTATCGAGGCGTTCACGCCTGCTCGCGTACGCACGCTGTTCAACACCAAGGTGGCGCGCCAGGCACTTTCTGTCTTTGCTGCCGAGTTCGACACGGTCTGGATCGAATCCGCCCTGGATCTCGGCCGCTGGCCGGCCCCGGTTGATGCGGACGATCCCGACCAGGTCTTTGCAACTTACCAGGGCAAGCTCGATTCGCCATACCCGGATCTCGACCGCGTCGGCCTGCATGTTTACCCCACGCCGCCGGCCCAGGAAGATCCCGCCGTTACAGATGTGGTTCAGCTCAACACCGAGGAGTCGCCATGAGCAAAAGCACGTTCAAAGTCCAGGCCGCCACGGGCCTGAAAGTTCCCCACGAAACGAAGCCCCGCAAATACATTGCGGGGGCCGAAACCGTGACGGTTCCCGCCACGGCCTATTACCTGCGTCGCATCGCCTCGGGCGAGCTGATCGATGTCGCCGCGTCAAAGGCTGCTGCGGCCGCCGCGAAAGGAGCCTAATCCATGGCCAGCCCGAATATCTCGTTCGACAATATCCAGTCGAGCATCCGCAAGCCCGGAGACTATTTCGAATTCAACACCAAGCTGGCTGTCCGGACGCTGCCGGGCAACCTGCAGAAAGTCCTGATCGTCGGCCAGCGGCTGGCCGCCGGCACGGTCGCGGCCCTGACTCCCGTGGACGTGTTCGACGATGACACGGCGGCTACCTACTTCGGCCGCGGCTCGATCGCGCATCTGATGGTCAAGGAAGCCATTACGGCAAACCCCTATGTGCAGTTGACGGCCATTGCCGTCGACGACGCGGGGGCCGCCGTAGTCGCAACCGGCAAAGTCACGTTTACGGGCGCAGCGACCAGCGTGGGCGTGGCCAGCGTCTATATCGCGGGGACACGCGTCGATGTTGCGGTCGACAACGGTGATGCGATCGCCGATATCGCTGCGGCCGTGGCCGCGGCGGTGGGTGATCTGCCCGATCTGCCCGTAACGGCAACCGCAGCCTTGGGCGTAATCACGCTGTCAGCCAAGAATAAAGGCCTGGCCGGTAACGGAATTGTGATTTCGGCGGCTGTCACAGCCACCGGCGTAACGGTGGCCACCACGGCCTTCTCCGCCGGGGACGTGGATCCGGATCTGGCGCCCGCATTCGCGGCGGTATTTTCGGCCTGGTACAACATCATCGCCATCCCGTTCGCCACCACTGAAGCGCTGACGGCCCTGCGCGATCATCTGGAGTCTGTAGGCTCGCCCATGGAGCAGCGTGACGCGATCGGCGCCGCGGGCATCCCGACAACCTTGGCTGCCGCCACCACGCTTGCCACGGCGAATAACTCGGGGCTGATATCGCTCGCCTGGCACTCGGGCTCGACGAAATCCGCAGCCGAGATTGCGGCGGGCTATGCCTCGGTCATCGCTAGCGAAGAGGATCCAGCCCGCCCCTTGAATACGCTGGAGATAGCCGGCCTGGATATCACCGCGCTGGCTGATCAGCCCAGCCGTACCGAGCAGGAAAACGCTCTGCACAATGGCGTCACACCGCTTACCGTGTCCGCCGATGGCCGGGTAAGCATCGTTCGGGCAATCACGACCTATACCGTCAATGCGGCGGGCGTGGACGATATCTCGCTGCTCGACCTGACCACGATGCGCACGCTCCACTACGTGCGCAAGGCCATGCGTGAACGCATCGCGCTGCGTTTCCCCCGGGAAAAGCTCTCGGACAAGACGCCGCCCAAGGTGCGCTCCGAGCTGCTCGACGTCGCGACGAAGTGCGAGGAGCTGGAGATCCTGGAAAACGTCGACGCCAACAAGGACGGCCTTATTTGCGAGCGCGATTTGCAGGATCCGAACCGGCTCGATGCCAAGATTCCGGCCGATGTCGTGAACGGCCTGCATGTTTTCGCCGGTCGGATCGACCTGCTGCTGTAATCACCACTGAAAGGAGCCAATATGGCACTGGAAGAATATGTAGGCGCCATCATCCTGGACGTGGATGGCCAGGAAGTGGAAGTCGTCGATCTCAGTACGACCGAGCGCACCGGCAAGCGGCCCGTGAAGACCATGAACCGCACCGGGCGAGTCAAGGGTTTCTCTCGGGGCATCTACGAGTATGAGCTGCGCCTGACCGTGGTGATTCCGCTCACGGGTGACCTGGACTGGGGAAGCATCGAGGGAGCGAAACTGACTAAGTTTCCTGTGGGCTCGGACGACAATCGCGAGTCGTACCTGGATTGCGTCACGACCGAGGTCGGCGAGACCTACAACGTCGACAACGAAGCCCGGCGCGACATTAGCATGTTCGCCACTCGCAAGGTGCTCGAATGAGCGGCGCAACCGCAATAGCCCGCATCGAGGCGGGCCAGCTCGAATTCGGCGTGGAATACGAGGGCGCACTGCATTACGACTTCGAGATGCGCCTGACTACCATTGCCGACAATATCGCCGCGCTGGACAAATACGGTGCCGAGTCGGGCCTGCGCATCACCACGGCCATGTACGCCAGTGCGATCGTCAAGCTGGGCACGATTCCGGCCGATGCCATCACGCCCGATTTCCTCATTGGCGCCTTGGCCGAGCCTGACTTCGATGTCCTGGCCGCCGCCCAGGAGCGCCTTAAAAAAAAGCGCAGGCGGTCGAGCAGCGTCTCGGCAGCTTCCGGCTCGCCGTCCTCGTCCTCGGCCAATACGGCATCACCCAGGATGCCATTGAACGGATGACTTCCGTGCAGCTCGACGGCCACCTGGATGCCGTCGCGCGGCTGCGCAATCCCTCCAGGCGCGGCGCGCGCGGTCGGCGCGGCAGTGGCGCCCACCCGGCTCAGGACGTTACGACCACGCGATCGGTGAGCCTGCGCCAGCGTCCCCCGAAAAAAGCAGAGAGGTAGCGGCATGGCTCGTGATTTGAAAGTCGGTTTGACTATTGCAGCCAAGGATGCTGCAAGCGATCAGCTAAACCGTGTTAGCCGCGATGCTGAACGCCAGGCCAAGCGGGTCAGCGAGTCCTCTCAGCGCGCTGCCCGCGATGCCAGCCGCGAACAAGAGCGGGCAAATGGCCGCGTCGAAGAATCGCAGGCGCGCCTGGGCCGTTCGCGCGAGCAAACGAGTATACGTACCGAGGCCCGCATACGTCAGGAAATTCAGCGCACCCAAGCGGCCTATGATCGCTTGGCCCGTTCGGGTGAGCTTTCGGCGAGAGAGCAAGGCCGAGCCTATGAGCAGACGCGCAACAAGATTGCGGGGCTGCGGCGCGAAATGTCGGGGCTGGAACAGCAAGAACGGCGTGCCGGCCGAGGAATGAATGCCGGATCCATGATTCTGCGCGGCGGCCAGATGTTGATGTCGGGCGGGCTTATCTCCGGCGCCGCGGCAGGCGGTTATGCAATTGCCCAACCGATTCGGCGCACGGCCAGCTATGAGCGTCGGCTCATGAATATGTCGAATATCGCGTTCGACGAAAGGGATAAAGCGGGCCGCGTCAGAGGTGCCGGGGAATTGAAATCGGTTATTGATTCCACACTTCAGACATCGGGCGGAGACCGTGATCAAGCCGCAAATGCGTTAGAAACCTTGCTCGCGGCAGGCGTCGTCAACCACGGTGACGCCCTGAAGCTTCTGCCGACTATTCAGAAATATTCGGTGGCAGAAAACGCAGATTCTGAAGATGTCGCACGGCTCGTTAACACGATGGTGAAGACGGGCGGCGTGACGGTCGACCAGATCCCGCGAGCGCTGGACATGTTCGTTCAAGGTGCGAAGGATGGCCCGATCGAGTTCGCCGATCTCGCACGAGGTATGCCACGCATTGTCGCGGCGGCGTCGGCCACTGGTATGAAAGGCATGCATGACCTGCCCTCATTGATCTCGATCGTCGAGAATTCGATGGGTACGGCTGGAACTCCCGACGAGGGCATGATCAATGTCACGGATTGGCTGAACGATCTCATAAGCCGCAGCGCGACGCATTTAGCGTCCAAAGTCCAATGGGCACCTGGTAAAAGCGTCGATCTGATTGGTACGCTGGCCGCAGACCGGGCAAAGGGCCTGAATACCGCCCAGTCGTTTGACCGAATCATGAACCGTATTATCCAGAACGACCCCAACGTCAAGCGAGTCGACGCCCAGTTGAGGCAGGCACCTGCCTCCGAGCGACAGAACATGCTGGAGTCACAGATGGCTCTGTTCGAGGGGTCGCAAATAGGTAAGCTGCTGCGCAATCAACAAGCGCTTCGCGGTTACCTCTCATATCGATATATGCGTCCGGAAGACCGTCAGCAGAGCGTACAGAACATTGTCAACAGCTCAGGGGCGGGCGCGAGAGATTGGGAGGCCATCGCTACTACAAGCTCGTTCAAACTCCAGAACGCATCGAACACTGCGCAGTCCGCCGAGTTCGATGCATTTAAGAACGCCTCTGGCGCGGTGGGTGATCTGGCGCAGAAAGTTGCCGATCTGGCTAAGGAATATCCAGGAATGACAAAAGCCGCGGTGGGTGCGGCCGAAGCACTCCGGGCGCTTGCGTTCGCTGCGGGGTCATGGATGCTCTTCGGCGCATTGCGCGGTCGCGGTTTGGCCGCTGCGGGCATGGCCAGCGCTGGCATTGGCGTTGGCGAAGCTACGGCCGCCGGCGTAGCGGGAGCCGCTCGCGGTGGCAGCGGTGTACTCCGGGGCCTGGCGAAGGGCCTGGGCCCCGCGGCGATCGCGGGCATAGGCGGCTACGATCTATACAACATCTACAACAGCAACGCTCCGTCCGATAAAAAGAACGTCGCGGCCGCCGGTGTGGCAGGCGGCACGGGGGGTAGCCTCGCGGGGATGTATGCGGGCGCCGCGCTCGGTTCTGCCATAGTGCCCGTGCTCGGCACTGCAGTGGGCGGCGCGCTCGGCGCGTGGGGCGGAAATTACCTCGGCGGCGAGTTGGCCGAGCGCCTGGCCACGACGATGTACTTCGCCAAGCAGCCGACTGAGCCCGCGCTGCCCGCGCCGGTCATGAATCCGGGCGACTTCCAGGCGCGCCTGGGCGGCGGGACGATGGGTTCAATCCCTGTGCATGTCACCGTGGATGTGCAAAACGGCAATATCACCGCGTCGGTCATGGACGCGATGAGTCGCGACGCGCGGAGGCACTGATGTCCTGGGCTGACATGCTGATCAACGCGTCATTCAAAGGCACATCTTTCGAGTGCATATCGACCGACGATGAAACCGGCCGCGACGTCGCCTTCTACGAGTATCCCTACGTAGACGGTACCGACTCCGACGACCTCGGGCGGCGCGGCCGCCAGTTCAGCATCCGCGCGGTGTTCTGGAATGAGTTTTATGCGCTACTGCCGGGTTTCCTGCAGCTCCTCGATGAGTCAGGCCCCGGCGAACTGATCCACCCGACATACGGATCCTTCCCGTCGGTGCAGTTGCTGCGCCACCGGGTGCGCCAGGATGCGGAGCGGCCGGACTTCGCCATCGTGCAGATGGAGTTCGTCGAGCACCTGGACAGCAAGCCGCCGTTTTCCCGCTCGATCCCGATCTTGCAGACCCTGCAGGTCTACGCTGCCATGGTCTCGGCCTGGATCGGCGCGGCCGAGGATTTCGTGGGGCGCATCGACATGTTGCGCACGTCGCTGCTGGGCGGGGCCGTGGGCCTGTTTTCGCGCCTGTCGGCCTTGGGCGACATGACGGCCGGCGTGATCATGGGTTTCCGTAATACCTTTTCAGGCACGACAATCACCACGACGTCCAGCGACTATTCCGACGATCCGGATGCTTTCTGCGCCGATGTCTCTGCCGGCCTGGAGGCGGGGCTGACCGCGAACCGCGATTTTTCGGGTGATCGCGCCATGTCGGATTGGTCCGCCGTGATGATCGATGCCAATGCCATCACGGCGCTGCCCACGCAGCTTTCCCTCGGAACTGCGCCGTCCATGTCGGCTACGGGCCACCTGGCGGCGATCCCCGTTGACCCGGCAGACCTCGGCGCCGTCGACGCGCTGGTGACGGCCGCTGTGGCCAGCGCGGTTGCACAGACCGCCTCTGACCTGCTCAACGAACAGGCCACCACGCCTACGCTAACGCCTGCGCAGGTCGAGCAGATCGCCGATGATGCGCGCGACCTGATCAACCAGGCGATCGCCAAGTACCGCGCCCTAGAGGGCTCAGTAGCGGCGCGCCCGGTCACCGAGCCGCTGAAGACCGCGGCCGGCGAGCTGTTGGATCTGGCCCTGGCGGTGCTCAATGCCCGACCGCCCCTGATTTCGCGCCAGATCCCTGCGCCCTGCAACCTGCACCTGGCAGCGTTCCGATGGTACGGGGACTATACGCGCGCCACCGAGCTGCTGCGGCTCAATCCTACCGTGCGCAACCCGAACGACATCCTGCGCGGAGACGTCCTCAATGGCTACGCAGACTGACGATCCAGATGCTATCAGCGTGATCGTGGGCGGCAATGTGCATAAGCACTGGACCACGTATGAGATCGACAGCGACCTGCTCACGCCGGCCGATGCCTGGACCGTCCAGTTGGGGCTGGATGCAGGCAGCAAGTTGCCGGCCGAGATCGTCAGCATGGCCGACGTCGAGATCCGCGTGGGTGACGATACGGTCATGAAAGGCCGCATTGACGAAATCCGCCATCACGTCGAGAAGCATTCGCCCTGGGTCATGATGTCCGGGCGTGACGGGGCGGCGGTCCTCGTGGATTGCTCGGCGCCGATTTTCGTCGCCAAAGAGATCACGCTCGACCAGGTCGTCGCCCAGGTCGTGCGCCCGCTGGGCATCACATCGGTACGGATCGACGCCGATGAGAAGGCCCGCATGGAGAAAATCAATATCGACCCGGGCACGACGGCCTGGGACGCGCTGCAACAGGCCGCCGAAGCGAATGGGCTATGGCCCTGGTTTGAGCCAGATGGCACGCTCGTGGTCGGTGGGCCCGACTATACGGCCGATCCCGTCGACGAGCTCGTGATGCGTCTTGATGGAAAGGGGAATAATCTGCTGTCGCTGGAATACATACAGTCCATGCCCCAGCACTATTCTGAGGTGACGGTGCTGGGACAGGCGCACGGCACTTCCCACCAGTTGGGTAAGGCGTCGGTGAAGGCCACGGCGAAAGACACCAACGTGGCAATCTACCGGCCGCATGTATCCGTCGACGGTGACGTGTTGACTGCGACGGAGGCACGCTCGCGCGCCAGGAAATATGTCGCAGACGGCCGGCTGGCGGGCACCACCCTGGTGGCTGCGGTCAAAGGTCATCGTACCGTCGCGGGCGAGCTATGGCACCCAGGCCAACGTGTCTATTTGACGTCAGAACCACATGGGCTGGACGATATTTATTTCCTGATGGCCCGCAAGTTTTCGGGCGGACGCGGCCGACCCACGGTTACCCAGCTCACCTTGAAGGAAGACGGCGTCTGGGTGCTCGATGCGCACAAACAGCGCAAAAAGGCGGGTAAGAAGAAGCTCGTGCCGACGATCGTGGACTGGAATTGAGCATGCACCGTGCTATTCAACAGCAGATTGGACGCGCTATGGCTGCCGTGCGCCAGGCGTTTCGTGGTGTGGTCGGCCGTGTGGATAGCGCCGGGCCCGTCCAGCTCGTTTCTCTGTCGGGCCTGGCCGGTGAGGATCTGCGCGACCAAGAGCAGTTTCAGGAGTATGGGTACACGTCGAACCCGCCGTCTGGCACGATGGGGGTGTTGGTGCCTCTGGGCGGAAAGACTTCGCACAGCATCATCATCGCCACGGAGCACGGCCAATATCGCCTGACAAGCCTGAAACCCGGCGAAGTTGCCCTATACACCGATGAGGGTAGCAAGATCGTGCTCAAGCGCGGCCGCGTCATCGAGACCGACTGCGACGACTATATCGTCAACTGCAAGACCTTTACGGTCAATGCGGACGACGAATCGACCTTCAACACGCCTACGCTGACCGCTAGCGATGAGGCTGTTGTCAATGGCCTGGTCACCGGCAGGGGTGGACTGGCACTGTCCAATGAGTCGGGTAGTGACGGGCCGGTGGCGCAGATCGCCGGCGACGTTGAGGCAACGGGCGACGGCCGTTTTAATGGCGTCAGCACGGTTCATCACAAGCACCCGGGTGACTCGGGCGGCACCACGGACGAGCCGATTCCTAGCTGATTTTGCCCTCGTTCCAAAGACGTTGCGTCCCCGGGCCGGCACCATGTCGGCATGGACGCACTGATCGACCCTGCCACGGGTGACTATACGGGCCAGCGCACCACGACGCTGGCCAATGCCGTTTATCTTCGGCTCATGACACCGCTGGGCAGCTGGTGGGCATTGCCCACGCTCGGCTCTCGTCTGCATGAGCTGCGTCGGGAAAAAGACCTGCCGAGGTTCTATACGCTTGCTCAACAATACGCTGAGCAAGCATTGGCCCCGATCCTTGCGGACGGCCGTGCTCGCGAAATTACCGTTACGGCCAGCGGCCCGCGCCCTGGCTGGTGCCTGTTGGAAATACAGGTGGTGCAGGCATCCGGCCAAGTCGAACAATTCCAGCACTTCGTACGGGTGTCGTGATGGCTTTTCCTGTGCTCGACATGGCCACGGTGCGCGCCAATATCCTGCGCGACATCAAGAACCTGCTGCCCGATGCAGATGTCGGCGAAGACAGCGATTACTTCGTCCGGGCCACCAGCATCGGCAGCGCCGTCGAGGGCCTGTATCAACACCAGCAGTGGATCGTTCGGCAGATTTTTCCGGATTCGGCAGACACCGATTTCTTAGAGCTGCACTGCGCATTGCGCGACATCCGGCGCAAGTCAGCCGTCTCGGCGAGCGGCCTCCTCGGAGCAACAGGAACAGCCGGCAAGAATGTGCCGGTCGGGTTGATCGTTGTATTGGACGACGGCCGTCAGTACGCGGTGACGACCTCAGCGCTGATCGGGGAAGACGGGACGGCCGACATTCAGGTCTCCGCCGTCGTTCCTGGTGTCGCAGGGAACGTCGCCGCGGGCGCTGCTGGCACTTTCCAGATGGCGCCGGCCGGGATAGATTCCGCTGTCGTTATGGGCGATATCGTGGGCGGCACAGAGCGGGAAACGGATGCTGCGCTGCTGGCCCGCCTGCTGGATCTCATCCGGCGGCCGCCGGCGGGAGGCAACAAATACGACTACAAGCGGTGGGCGTTGGGAGTGTCTGGCGTCGTTGGGGCCTATGTGTATCCGCTGCGGCGGGGCAACGGCACGGTGGACATTGCTGTGACCGCCGAGGATGGCCTGCCGTCCGAGGCAACCATCGACGCCGTCCAGGCGCATATCGACGACGTGCGACCGGTAACAGCCAAGAATTCGATTGTGCTGGCGCCAGACATCATGCCGGTCGATTATGAGGTTGAGGTGCAGCTCGACGGCATAACGCCGGACGCTGCACAGGTAGCGATCGAAGCTGCATTAGCCGGCCAGTTTGCTCAGATAGAGCCAGGCCAGGGCCTCGTACGCAGTCGCAGCGAAGCCTTGATAACCGCTGTCTCGGGTATTGTCGATCGAAGGGTCGTCGCGCCGGCGGCGAACGTATCGGCAATCGTCAATGGCGATACCGTGCAGTGGCTACGCCTGGGCACGGTAACCGTGAGCTTGATGGAATGAAGCACGTCGACCTGCTGGGCGCGCTGCTGCCGCCAGAGAGCTATGACCCGAGGGGGCTACGCATCGGTGCCGAGCTGGTCGCCGAGGGCAATGCACTGGACGCCGCGCTGACTCGGTCGGCGGATGCCGCAAATTCAATCACGCCGTGGCTCGCGGGCGACTTGATCGTCGACTGGGAGCGCGTGCTCGGGCTGTCGCCGGCAGGTGGCTATCAGCAACGCCTCGAGGCGGTGCTCGCAAAGATCGCCGAGACCGGCGGGCTGTCGATCCCATATTTCAAAGGGCTGGCTGCCCGAATGGGCTACACGATCGACATCGTCGAGCTGCAGCCGTTCTGGGTGGATTACAGCTGCGTGGATCGGGATCTGATCTATGACGAAGACATCGTCTGGGTCTGGCAAGTGGTCGTCGAGGGCGGCTCAGGACAGCGCAGCTACCAGTTTTACGTGGATTCGTCCTGTGTGGGCGACCGGCTGCTGTCATTCGGCGACCCCGTCATCGAGAGCGTGTTCGAAGACCTCAAGCCCGCGCATACCTATGTTTATTTCGCTTATCAATAGGAGCCGCTCATGCAGCGTATAGCAACTGGAGACGGTCGTTTCGCCGCCGGGAATCCCGCCAACGGCACGCCTGGCACCATGGTGACCAGCCTTTATATGAACGACCTGCAGGACGAAGTCTGCAACCTCATTGAGGGCGCCGGCCTCACGCTCGATCCAGCCGACAAGACACAGCTTTTGAAGGCGGTCAACGCGCGCATAGCGCAAAGCTCGATGCTGGTGGTACCGACAACGCCAACTGAGCAGATCGACGACGTGGGGCTGATTTTCGTAAAAGACCGCTTGAATTTCCAGACATGGGTGGATACGGCCTACTACACAGGCTACCGTTCGCTGAATTGTGGCCGGTTCACCTGGGGCACGACGACATCGCCCAGGCCCGGGGAGATCGAGGCGGAAGGCGACATCATTGACGGCGACGACGAACCTTCGCTGATCGCATATTTCCAGGAAAACGGACTCACGAAGCCCATTGCAAATTGGACAGCGGGAACATGGATCCTGGGCGTCATGGGAGATGGAACCTACCGGTTGCCCGACATGCGCAATATGTTCGTTCGGGCCACGGGTACTGACGCTGACACTGCAAATGCTAGGGTCCTAGGAAGCAAGCAAACAGACGCCATACAAAACATTACCGGGCAATTCGGTGATCAGGCGACCGCGCTATCCGAAGCGAGCGGCGCCTTTGCTCTTTC
>Ga0164242_10001755_pt1 | contig 25552 bp, 18 predicted proteins | sample OricomgcompostMG_FD_108783 | JGI IMG/M metagenome (GOLD analysis project Ga0164242, IMG submission 108783) | Miracle-Growth compost microbial communities from Emeryville, California, USA - Original compost - Miracle growth compost (MG) ...
CTACTGCCATTTCACTGTGGATAAAGAAATGTATGCAGGGATGCCCGCCACGGAAACATGTATGACATGCCATTCGCAGATTTGGTCCGACAGCCCGGAGATCAAGCCGATTTACGACAGCTATACGTCGGGCAAGTCGATCCAATGGAAGCGTGTTCACGACCTTCCGGACTTCGTGTTTTTTAATCACGCTATTCATATAAACAAGGGCATTGGTTGCGTTTCCTGTCATGGCCGAGTGGATCGTATGCCTTTGGTCTACAAGGAAAACACGCTGACGATGGGTTGGTGTTTGGATTGTCATCGCCATCCTGAGCGCAATATCCGTCCCAAGGATGCTGTGTTCAAGATGGATTGGAAGGCGTCGGATGTGTTGGATGAAAATGGGATGCCGTATTCGCAGGAAAAACTGGGTGTGAAGTTAGTGAAGGAATATCACATTATGCCGACTGCTCAGTTGACTAACTGCTCGATCTGCCATCATTGATGTAGAAGTATTTGATTATTGATTATTTACTGCGGGTTAATATTAAGCCGCTAATTTGTTACTAAAACGGGACTGTTCAGATGCCGAACGAATTTAAACCAGCTCAAAATAACAGCGAAAAGCTCTTGGAGGCAAACGTATTGTCGAATGAATCGTGTGGTTGCGGTTCAGGTGGCAGCGGTTGTGGTTGTGGGAGCGCCAAGTCTGAAGAGGGACAATTGATTCCTTTGACAGCTATTAAGGTGGCTGAGCCGCAACGCGCGCCACTAGACATGGAGAAGCTCCGTAAGAAATTGGCTAACCAAAACGGCAAAAAGTATTGGCGTAGTTTGGAGGAGTTGGCTGATGATTCGCAGTTTAAAGAGTTGGTGGATCGAGAATTTCCCCGTCAGGCGCCGGGTTCATGGCAAGGTGTTAGCCGCCGCGATTTTTTGAGATTAATGGGTGCGGGATTGGCTTTGGCGGGTTTGTCTGGATGTGCCCGTCAGCCAGACGAGGAAATAATGCCGTACGTGAAGAATCCGGAAGATACTCTGCCGGGTCGTCCTATGTTCTATGCAACGGCAGAGACGCGTAACGGTTTTGGGCGCGGGCTTTTGGTTCGTAGTAATATGGCGCGCCCTACTAAGATTGATGGTAACCCAGATCATCCTACGAGTCTTGGTAGTACAGATCCCATTACGCAGGCGACACTGCTTTCGATGTATGATCCCGATCGCTCGCAGCGTGTGTTGTTGAATGGTGAGGATAGCCAGTGGAATGCCTTTTTGGAAACCGTGGCTGTGGCTATAGAGAAGCAAAAGTCGACTGGTGGCGCTGGGGTGCGGATTCTCAGTGAGACGGTAACTTCGCCCACATTGATTAGTCAGATGCAGGCATTGTTGAAGCAGCTTCCAAAGGCGCAGTGGCATCAGTGGGAAGTTGCTAACCGTGATATGGTTAAGCAGGGTGCGCGGATGGCCTTTGGTCGTGATGTGCAGACTGTTTATGATCTGAAATCAGCCAAGACAATATTGTCGTTGGACGCCAACTTCTTATATGAAGGCCCTGATAGTGTGCGTTTGGCGCGCGAATTCGCGGATGGCCGGCGTGTGCGGCATGACAATACTGCCATGAATCGGCTTTATGTGGTGGAAAGTACTCCTACCATCACTGGGACCAGTGCTGATCACAGCTGGCCGTTGAAAGCTGCGGATGTTGAATCCTTCACGCGAGCAATTGCTACTGCGGTTGGTGTAGCCGGTGCCGGTGAAAGTACTTTTAGTGCTGATAAGCGCGTGCAGGCGATTGCGCGAGATTTAGTTGCGAATCGTGGAGCCAGCCTGGTAATTCCGGGCGAATATCAGCAGCCGGTGGTTCATGCTTTGGCGCATGCAATTAATGCAAAGTTGGGTGCAGTTGGCAAAGCTGTTAAGTATACGGAAGTGGTGGAAGCAAATCCCACTATTCACACTGATTCCTTGGCCTCTCTTGTTGCTGATATGAAAGGCGGGAAGGTGCAGGCGCTGTTTATTTTGGGTGGTAACCCGGTGTATGACGCACCTGCTGATTTTAAATTCGCAGAAGCGCTCAAGAAAGTGCCGTTGAGTGTACATGTTGGTTTATATAACGATGAAACCGCCAGTTGGTGCAACTGGCACATTCCGCAGACGCACTATTTGGAAGAGTGGAGTGATGTCCGCGCTTATGATGGTACCACGACGATTGTGCAGCCGTTAATTGCGCCGCTTTATGACGGAAAGTCATTCCATGAGGTATTGGCTGCTTTGCAAGGGCAGGCAAATCGCAGTGGTTATGACATCGTGCGTGAGTATTGGCGGGGTAAGCATTCAGGTGGCTTTGAGGCATGGTGGCGCAAGGTGCTCAATGATGGCGTAATAGCTAATACGTCCGTTAAGCCGGTGGCTGTGACTGCTAAAAGTACTTTTCCCGCGCCAAGCCCTGCTAGTAATGGTTTAGAGATTGCCTTTCGCCCAGATTTTCATTTGGCTGACGGGCGCTATGCTAATAGTGGTTGGTTGCAAGAGTTGCCGCGACCGTTGACGAAGTTGACGTGGGATAATGCCGCGTTGGTTAGCCCTGCCACGGCGCAACAGTTGGGCGTTGCGCAGGAACAGGTTGTAGAACTGGATTTGGGAGACGGGAAAATCACTCTGCCGGTTTTTGTGTTGCCTGGCCAACCGGATAATAGTATCGGTGTGCAGTTGGGATATGGCCGCGACAAGTGTGGTCAGGTGGGCGGTGGAGTCGGTTCCAATACGTATTTGTTGCGCACATCCAAAGCGCCGTGGATTGCTTCTGGTTTAAATTTGGTCAAGACTAATGAATTTTATCATTTGGCCACCACGCAACATCATCACACGATTGATCTGCGAACGGATGACACCAATGTTCCCGATAATCCCAATGATCCAAGTTCGTTGGAATCGCAGCATGGACGCGATTTGATTAGGGTCGTCCCCATTGCTGAGTTTCGTAAAGATCAGGAACAGTTCCGGGTTGCGGCGCCGATGCCTGACGAGCAGCCGGATGAGACCGAGAAAGCGTATCGTGCCAAGCGCGCTAACGGCGAGAAATCTGCCAATGAACATGATCGTGAAATTGCACGTGAAGGTAAAGATGCGGACAATGATCTCGCTTCTTTCTACGGCCCGATTTGGCCCTCTGATCGCATTGGTATAGATAAAAATAACGTGCCCATGTATAAGGGTGTTGGCTATGGTGGAAACCCTACGCCGCAGTGGGCGATGACTATTGATTTGACCACCTGTATTGGCTGTAACGCCTGTCAGATTGGCTGTCAGGCGGAAAATAATATTGCGACGGTGGGTAAACATCAGACGTCGATGGGGCGCGAAATGCACTGGATTCGCATTGACCGTTATTATGAGGGTGATTCCGCGAATCCTGCCACGCATCATCAGCCGTTGCCTTGTATGCAATGTGAGAAAGCGCCTTGCGAATATGTATGTCCGGTGGAAGCTACTTCGCATAGTGTGGAAGGAATCAACGAGCAAACGTATAATCGTTGTATTGGCACAAGATACTGTTCCAATAACTGCCCATACAAAGTGCGCCGATTCAACTTTTTGCAATATTCCGAGTTGGCATCACCGACAATTTCATTGATGCATAACCCCAATGTCACCACGCGCGCTCGCGGTGTTATGGAGAAGTGCACTTACTGCGTGCAACGCATCAATGATGCCAGGTGGCATGCCGAGGTTGAAAATCGAACGATCAAAGATGGGGAAGTGGTCACCGCCTGCCAACAGGTATGTCCCACCAATGCCATCACTTTTGGTAATATGGCGGATAAAACCAGCGCACTTTATAAGAGCAAAGCTGAGCCGCTCAATTATGGAATATTGACAGATCTGAATACTTATCCGCGTACCACCTACTTGGCTAGAGTGCGCAATCCTAATCCGGAGCTGGAAGGGGAAGGCGCTTCTTGGACTGATCATGATGATCTGGTCAATGCGAAACCTGAAGCGGCGCTGTGAGGAAGTGGTAAAAGTACTTTTGAGCGAATGAGGAAAAGTACTTTTAAGGTTGAGTAAAGAAAATTAACTGTTCTTACCGAGTACAAAGTTGAGGAAATTAAAGATGCCAAAACAACCTGCTGAAACAGAGACGGAAGTTACCGGTGGCGCAATGCCGCCAGGTAACGATCGCCGCTCGTTGCGGGACATGCTCACCAGCGTTCCGCAGCAATACGATCCAGCGATGCAAGACCAGATCGTAGGGTCGCATCATACGCTGGAATCCGTCACGGCACAGATCGCGGATGTCGCCTTGCGCCGGCCGGTCTCGCTGGGCTGGGTTATATCCATGTTTGTCAGCTTGACATTGCTGGCTTTAATGATCGTTTCGGTGACTTATCTGATTCTGGAAGGCGTGGGCATCTGGGGCGTTAATGTTCCTGTCGGCTGGGGCGTAGGTATTCTCAGCTTCGTCTGGTGGATTGGAATTGGTCATGCCGGAACGTTGATTTCCGCCATCCTGTTGCTTTTGCATCAGAACTGGCGTACTTCCATCAACCGTTTTGCTGAAGCGATGACCCTGATGGCTGTAATGTGCGCGGGTTTGTATCCGCTATTGCACGTGGGGCGCCATCAATATGTTTACTGGATGTTGCCGTGGCCCAATAGCATGGGGTTGTGGCCGCAGTTCCGTAGTCCCTTGATTTGGGATGTATTCGCGGTCTCCACTTATTTCACTGTTTCACTTGTTTTTTGGTATATAGGTTTGGTTCCTGACCTTGCCACCATGCGGGATCGCGCCAAGCCTGTTTGGCTCAAGAAATTTATCGGCTTTTTCGCGCTGGGCTGGCGCAACTCTACCCGGCATTGGTCACGTTATAATGCTGCTTATTTGATCCTGGCTGGTTTGAGCACACCTTTGGTTTTGTCGGTGCACACTACTGTGAGTTGGGACTTCGCGGCGGGTATTGTTCCTGGTTGGCATGGAACCATCTTTCCGCAATATTTCGTGGCTGGTGCTGTTTACGCCGGCTTTGCGATGGTGATTAATTTGGGGATTCCCCTTCGGTCTTTCTTTAGAATGAAAGATTTGATCACCATGAAGCATCTCGAAAACTGCGGCAAGTTCATGTGTATCACTGGCAACATCGTGTTCTATGGTTATTTGATGGAGATATTCACCGCATGGTATAGCGGCGTTGTTTTTGATAAATATCTCACTTTTGACAACCGCATGTATGGCCCATACGCATGGTCGTTCTGGTTATTGATCTTTTGTAATGGTATCTTCATCCAATTAATTTGGTTCAAGAAAGTGCGCACCAGTATTTGGGGGCTTTACATTGTGGCGTTAGTGGTGAATGCAGCTATGTGGTTAGAACGTTTGGTGCTCATTCCGTTCAGTTTGACGCGTGACTTCTTACCATCTTCCTGGCACATGTATTATCCGTCATTTTGGGATTACGCCACGTTCGCGGGAACATTGGGACTGTTTTTCACCCTGTTCTTTATCTTTGTCCGTCTGCTACCGGTTATTTCTATTGCTGAAATGCGTGAGTTAGTGCATCATGAACATCATGTGGACGAGATGGGAGCCAATGATCCGGAACTCATTGGAGGGCTGAAGGTTTAATTATGGAAACTACACAAGCAAGTTCAATTCATGGCATCGTAGCCGAGTTTAGTAATTCTAATACCCTTAAGGCTGCCGCGCGAAAAGTGCGCGATTCCGGTTACAAGAAGACCGACGCCTACACCCCATTTCCCCTCGAAGGATTGAGTGAGTCGCTGGGTGTGCGCGATAAGTGGGTGCCGTTTATCATGCTAATGGCGGGATTTGTCGGGTCTGTGAGTGGTTACACCTTGGCCCTCTGGGCAATGGGAATAGCGCTTCCATTGAATATTGCGGGAAAACCGACTAACAGTTGGCCGTTGTTCATCCCGCCCACATTTGAAATGACGGTTTTAACTTCTGCTATTGTGGGTGTGGTTTCAATGTTTGCGTTGAATGGCCTGCCGATGCCCTATCATCCGGTGTTTAATACGCCGAATTTTGACCGCGCTTCCACGGATCGTTTCTTTTTGAGTATTGAAGCTGAGGATGCGTTGTTTGACGAAGAGGGAACAATGGCTTTTATGAATACGTTAGGCGCAGATAATGTTTCCGTGGTGGAGAAATAGGCGAAGGAAAAGTTCACAATGAGAATTTTGAATGATGTATTTAACCCGTTGACAAACAAAAAGCCATTATCTAGTTCGCGTGGTCGTTGGTTTATGGCTGTTGGATTGACGTTGGTTTGTTTGATGCTCAGCGGTTGCGACCGAAATGGCCGTTTTCAGGCGCTAAGTATGTGGAATGACTCGCGGTTTGTACCATATGAGCCCGACTCCTTTATGCCTAACGGATCTTCGTCGCAAACTCCCCCAGCTGGAACCGTGTGGCATGGTCAAACTGAACAAGACAAACTGTATCCGCCTGGCACCTTTGCACCAATTCGTGACATGTATGCTGCGGGTATTACACCCTCATATAATGAAGGCGTGGACAATACGGGGCCAACTGGTGACTATCGAGTGCGTGGTGCTGGCGCATTAATGACTAAATTCCCATTCCCCATTACCAAGGAAGTACTTTTGCGCGGACAAGAACGGTATGATATCTATTGTGCGCCATGTCACGGGCGAACTGGTTATGGCGATGGTATGATTGTGCGCCGTGGATTTTCGGCTCCGCCTTCATACCACCAGGCAAGATTGCGTAAAGCGCCAGTGGGGCACTTTTTTGATGTTATCACGAATGGTTTTGGTGCCATGTATCCCTATGGAGATCGTATTACGCCAGAAGACCGTTGGGCGATAATTGCATATATTCGCGCCTTGCAGTTAAGCCAGGATGCAAGTATGAACGATGTGCCGGCAGCAAAACGTGCAACTCTTAAAAATGACCCGATTGCAACATTGCGCAAAAATCCGATGACAGAAGACATCCTGGTGCCCAAAGTTAAGTAGGAGAGGTTCAACAGGGACAGAATTATGAATACCATAGATAAAGATTTATTTCCAACTCCAGAGCAGATTACTCCACAAGTGCGTAATTTACAAAAATATGCACTAATCGCAGCTGTGGTCGGGTTGGTGTTGTGCGGCGTTGGGATTGTTGTTAAGCCCGATACATTCTTTCAATCTTATTTGATCGCTTATATGTTCTGGCTCGGTATTTCTGCTGGAGCGTTGGGTTTCTTGTTGTTGCACTTCTGTGTTGGCGGCGGTTGGGGGTTTATTGTCCGGCGTTTCCTTGAAGCCGCGGTAAAGTTATTTCCGCTGCTGATTATTTTGGGCATTCCGTTGGTGTTTGGTGCTCATTCCCTTTTTGTCTGGATGGATAAAGCAACTCTCTCTGATCCGATGATTGGGGCTAAAGCGGCCTATTTGAATGAGCCGTTCTTTTGGGTGCGCGCCATTATCTATTTTGTTATCTTCATCGGTTTTGCTTACTTTGGATGTAAGTGGAGTGCAGAGCAAGACGAGCGGTGCAATCCTATGACGTATCATCGCTTAAACTTGTTGGGGCCAGCAGGGATTGTTTGTGTTGTGCTTGCAGTTACTTTTTTAGGATACGATTGGGTTTTGTCCCTTACGCCGCATTACTATTCTTCCGTATTTGGACTAATCATTTGCGCCACCGATGCTATTACGATGTTAGCTCTCATGTTCGTCCTGGTGTATCATCTGGCTGGGCATATCCCCTTGTTGGAGCGCATTCCGGATAATTATGTCCGTGACTTAGGTAACGTGATGCTGGCCGCAACATTGGCTTGGGCTTGGTTTTCATTTTCTCAATACATCATCACTTATTCAGGAAACCTCAGCACCGAAGCCTTATGGTACACCATGCGGCGTAATGGCGGATGGGTATGGATGGGTGCAGGAGTTTGTGTTCTGCATTTTGGATTGCCCTTTTTGCTGTTGCAATCGGGCACGATGAAAACTCATATCAGGAACTTGGCTTGGTTTGGCTACTTTATTCTGGCAATGCGTTTTCTGAACTGGGTATGGTTGATTCGTCCTGCTTTTGACGCACATGTAGTCTTCTACATTGCAGATTTGGGAGCGATGCTGTTTATTGGTGGTTTATGGCTGTGGTTTTTTGGCCAGAAGGTTCTCAAGCGTCCATTGGTGCCGCTTTATGATCCTCGCTTCATGAAGTATTGGATTATTGCAGAGCACACAATGCATGAACACGAGCTCATTGCAGGTGTTCCTGAAAAAGCCGGCGAAGACGCCCCCATCATACAGCGATAGGTATTGATATTCGCGCTGAACTTATTGCTCGCGAAGGAGATAAAGAAAAAAACTATGCCAGAATATACAGAGATTGACCATAGCATTAACGACGACACTATTAGTGAAGGCGAGGGGCAAACCACCCCGCAAGGCACTCAGTTTTACGGTGTCATTAATGGCCATGAGCATCGCGACATTAGTGTGCGCGCTGTTACGACTTGGTTGTGGGGATTATTTAGTTTTGTGGTGGTTTTGGCCTTGAGTTTGGCCTGGTTGTTTTTCGGTATTTTACATTCTGGAGAGAAGAGCGATACTATTCCATCCGCCAATTTTGCATCAACCATTCAGCCTGCACCATTATCGAGCGAAGCGCGCTTGATTCAAGATGAACAGGCAGACCGATATTTGCCTACAACCACTCAGACTCCTCCGTTAATGCCTGATCCGCATGAGCCGATGGTGGCGTTGCGGAACCAGGAAAATACGGAAGTCAGTAGTTATGGTTATGTGGATAATGCTCAGGGAAATAAGGTAGGAATACACATCCCTGTTAGTGATGCCATGACGCTCGCTTTACAAAAGGGCTATCCTGTGGTGGAATCTCCCAGTCTGTTACGCCCACCGGCTCCTGTTAGCCCAGCTTTAAACCCCGCTGAGGACAAAGGGTTTTAGAAGGTGAAACAAATGTCGTGCAGTATGTTGAATCAATTGATTCGCAAGGGCGCTGCCTTAAAAGTACTTTTAGGCGCAGTAATACTTACGCTCATGATGACGCCTGCTTCCGCTGGAAATTTTGTTGAACCGGGAGGCAGTTTTTATGGCGAAGAACTTCGTCCGCCTGAGAGCAATCAGTTGGGCACAGAAGTGTTGAATAAAGTGGGTTGGACGCAAAATCTTGACAAGCAGATTCCTTTAGATCTCACTTTTAAAGATGAAGATGGGAATACCGTAAAGCTGCAAAAGTACTTTGGTGAGAAGCCTGTTCTGATGGAGATGGTGTACTTCTATTGCCCGATGCTTTGCGGTGAAGTGATGAAAGGAACGTTTCGGGGATTAAAGGATTTGGCATTCCGGCCAGGCCGCGATTATCAATTAGTTGTGGTTAGCATTAATCCCAAGGAAGGGCCGGACATTGCGAAGACTAAAAAGTTAGCGTACTTGAAAGAATTTGGTATGGAAAAGGAAGCCGCAGGGATTCATTTCCTTACCGGCGAAAACACAAATATCAAACCGTTGGCAAAGGCGCTGGGGTTCGATTATAGTTACGATCCCAAGACAGATCAATATGCCCATCCCGCCGGATTCGTCTTAGCGACACCGGAAGGGCGTATTGCCCGCTACATGAGCGGTGTGCTGTTTGAGCCAAAGGACTTGCGTCTGGGGTTTCTGGAAGCAGGGCGAGGCAAGATTGGTTCTCCATTGGATTTGATTGTGCTTAAGTGCTATCATTACGATGGGCAATCAGGGAAATATACGTTAGATGTGATGGATTCCCTACGCATTGGCGGATTAATCACGATTATATTGATCGGGTTGATGATGGTTGCTTTAGTGCGCCGCGACATAGCTCGCACTAAATCGCAACAGGAGAAGTTGTAAGATGCACACCAAACGGTTTCTCTTAAAAGTACTTTTGGGGTGCGCAGTGTTGACCATGCTGAGCAGTATGGCTGAGGCCGGAACGCAGTCACCGGAGGGAGCTGCAATCAATTCGCAGCAGGCGGCGTTACTTGCCAATGTCGGGTGGACGCAGAACCTCAAAGATAAGGTGCCGTTGAATTTGACATTTGTTGATTCGCATGGCAAAACCGTAAAGTTAGGTAATTATTTTGGCTCTAAACCAGTTATCCTGACATTGATGTATTTTGAATGTCCGATGTTGTGCGGTGAAGTTATCAATGGGACATTTCAGGGAATGAAGGGTTTAAAGTTTAAGGCTGGGCGCGATTTCGAATATGTTGCGGTAAGTATCAATCCGCAGGAAGGACCTAAATTGGCGGCACAGCAGAAAGCGGAATACCTGAAACGTTATAATATGACGGCGCAGGCAGACGGCTTTCATTTTTTGACTGGTGGACAACAAAATATCCAGGCGTTGGCAAAAGCCGTGGGGTTTCGATATTCGTATGATCCTACGACTAAAACTTATGCCCATCCAGCAGGGATTATACTGGTGAATGCCGATGGGCGGATATCCCATTATTTGGGAGGCGTGATTTTTCACACGCAGGATTTACGGCTGGGATTGGTAGATGCATCCCAGGGCAAAGTAGGATCGTTAACAGACATTATTCTGTTGAAATGTTGTACATTCGATCCTGACACCGGTAAATATAATTTTGCCGTGCATAAGCTGTTGAGTTTGGGCGGCGTATTGATCATACTTTGTTTGGGGTCATTGATATTTGCATTGACCAGAAATAAAGAGAACGCAACATCGAGGGACGATAGTTAAAAAAGTACTTTTAGAGCACTGATATGGATCAAATTTTTTATTGGCCGCAAGTGGCATCATCAATCGCGCATCACATTGACACCTTATTCAATGTGCTGAACGCCATGGCGGCGTTTTGGATAATTCTTATCGTGGGGTGTCTGATATATTTCGTGGTGAAATATCGCCGCGGGACGGACGCCGACCGCAGTAACCCGCCTCATGAAAGTTTATTGCTTGAAATTGCTTGGATTGGTATTCCGGTTCTTATGTGTATGGCGATCTTTGGATATTCCACCTGGACATATCTGCAAGTGATGCGCGCGCCCAAGGATGCCCATCCTATTTATGTGGTGGCCAAGCAGTGGATGTGGAAAATCCAGCACCCGCAGGGACGCTGGGAAATGAACGAATTGCATGTGCCGCTGGGGCAAGATATCCAGTTGATCATGACATCCGAGGATGTCATTCACTCGTTCTATGTTCCGGATTTCCGTGTGAAGCAAGACGTTGTTCCGGGACGTTATGCGACTCTGTGGTTCAAAGCAACGGAGTTAGGAACTCATCATCTTTTCTGTGCTGAATATTGTGGAACAAAACACAGTGGTATGGTTGGAACCGTATATGTGATGCAGCCCGCTGATTATCAAAAGTGGTTGCATGAAGGAAATGCCGGTGGCACTCTGGCGCAACAAGGGGAAGCCTTATTCCGCGAGTTGGGGTGCGGCGGTTGTCACGGTCCAGGCTCCAATGTGCGAGCGCCAATGTTGGATGGTGTTTATAATAATCCTGTGCCGTTGCAAGAACCGGGAGGCGGAACCAAAGTTATTATTGGTGACGAACGTTACATCCATGATTCCATTGTGAATCCAGAACAGGAAGTAGCGGCAGGCTACAAGCCTATCATGCCTTCTTTCCGGGGACAATTGGATGAGCAGAAAATTCGCCTTTTGGTCGAGTATATTAAGTCTTTGAGCACTGCTAACGGTGGACGTGCTGGTGGAACCAAAGAAGCTGTCCCGCCTCATGCACCGCAAGCTTCCACTGCGCCTTTGGCCGCTAAGCCGAATCCGCTTCCTGCCACTGCACCGCTTGCGGGCGCAACAACTGATATTAATGTGCGTAAGTCAGGACAGGAATAGTGTCATGAAAAAGTTTTATATCCAAAGATAGTGTGTGAATGAGAATGATCTGTCAGAATAAAAAGTACTTTTACCGCGCCCTGGCGCACAAGAGGATGCATTGATGAATACTGCTGCCATAGAAGCTGAAGTTGACCACGTTCCCCAAACGGCCTCCATCGAAGAGCTGGAGTTTGAGCCGCGCCATCATTATCTCAATAATGGTTATGGCTGGAAGTCCTGGCTGTTTACGGTGGATCATAAGCGCATCGCCATTTTATATATGGTGTCCATAACCATCTTTTTCTTTTTAGGTGGACTGGCTGCATTGATGATGCGTTTGAATTTGATGACTCCTTACAGTCAGTTCATCAAGCCGGAAACCTATAACCGCATGTTCACCATGCACGGCATAGTCATGGTGTTTTTCTTTCTGGTGCCCTCTATCCCGGCGACCTTGGGTAACTTTGTGTTGCCCATGATGCTCGGGGCCAAGGATTTGGCATTCCCAAAGATCAACCTTTTGTCTTGGTATCTCTATATCATAGGCGGCATCATTGCTTTGTATGCGTTAACAATGGGTGGCGTGGATACGGGGTGGACATTCTACGAACCATATAGCTCAATGTATTCCAACGGATATGTTGTCCTGGCTATTTTGGGAATTTTCTTAGCTGGTTTTTCTTCTATCCTCACCGGATTGAATTTCATTGTTACTACCCACAAAATGCGTGCGCCTGGTCTCACCTGGTTCCGGATGCCGATTTTTGTTTGGTCCATGTATGCCACCAGTGTCATCCAGGTGTTGGGAACTCCAGTGTTAGCGATTACGCTTGTTCTGGTTGCAGCTGAACGCATCTTGCATGTCGGTATCTTTGATCCGAAATTAGGAGGAGATCCGATTCTCTTCCAGCATATGTTCTGGTTCTATTCGCACCCCGCGGTCTATATCATGGTTTTACCTGGAATGGCCGTAATTAGCGAATTAGTGACCTGTTTTGCGCGAAAGCCAATCTTTGGATATAAGATGGTATGTTTCTCCAGTATTGCCATCGCTGTGATTAGCTTCCTGGTGTGGGGACATCACCTATTCACTTCTGGCCAGTCACCTTATGCCGGAATTCTTTTCTCCGCACTCAGTTTTTGTGTGGCTATTCCTTCCGCAATCAAAGTGTTCAACTGGACAGCAACCTTATACAAAGGATCTATCCGGTTGGATGCTCCGATGCTCTATACACTTGGATTCATTGGATTATTTGTTGTGGGAGGTTTGACAGGTGTATATTTGGCGGCAATTGCTATCGATGTGCATTTGACGGACACATATTTCGTCATCGCTCACTTCCATTATATTATGGTGGGGGCATCCGTTTCCGCTTTCTTGGGTGGCATTCATTATTGGTGGCCAAAAATGACCGGTAAGCTTTATCCGGAAGCATGGGCTCGAGTTGCCGCAATGTTGCTGTTCATCGGGTTTAACCTGACATTCTTCCCACAGTTTATTTTGGGTTATCAGGGTATGCCGCGCCGTTATGCAATGTATGCACCTGAATTCCAAACACTCAATATTTTTTCGACGGCAGGCGCCACTATTTTGGCATTGGGTTATTTATTACCCTTCTTCTACTTATTGTGGTCGCTGAAGAAGGGGAAGCCCGCTGGTCCCAATCCTTGGGGTGCCACTGGATTGGAATGGCAAACGACTTCGCCGCCTCCTACATTTAACTTTGACGTGGTGCCGATTGTCCGCGTTGGACCATATGCCTATAATCCAGCGGCTGATGAACTGGAAGATAAGCGCATTGAATTCGAAGAAGCCAAGAAGAAATACGAAGAGAACCGGGATCGGCTAGAAGCAGAAGCGGAAGGCCACAACGGAAATGGTAACGGCAATGGGTATGGAAATGGCAATGGCGGCGAAAACGACCATTCCGACCGTGCAGGGTTCCACAAAGGATGAGGAGAATGAACGTGATCGCTGAATCAAATAGTTTAACGTTAGATAAATCGCCCGTACATGCTGGCGAGACAGATCCGCCCATTGATGATAGTGGGCACCTCCTGTTGCATCATCATTTTGATGATATGTCGCAACAGCGGGAATGCAACACCTTGATGATGTGGTGCTTCTTGGTCACGGAAATCATGATGTTCGGTGGTCTCTTTTGTGCCTATGCCGTATATCGCTGGTCGTATCCGCATGCGTTCGCCATTGGAAGTCATCACATAAAGTGGTTTATGGGGTCGGTCAACACCGGTGTTTTGCTGGTTAGTAGCTTGACAATGGCAATGGCCGTACATTCTGCCGCACTACGCAATAAAAAGCGGCTGGTCATGTATCTGGCGGCGACGTTGGTCTTGGGTTGGTGCTTTATCGGCGTAAAAGGCGTTGAATGGACGCAAGATTATTACGAAGGTTTAGCGCCAGGGGTTAATTGGAACTATTACGACACCACTGTGCATCCTGATCATGCTAAAGATGTAGCTGAATTGGCGAAAGAAGGTGTCAGCCCCAATGCCGTCAAAATGTTCATGATCTTCTATTTCTTCATGACGGGCTTGCACGGTTTCCACATGCTGGTCGGAATTATCCTGGTGACAATCTTGTTGATAATGGCAATTAAGGGAAGGTTTACTGAGGGCAATGATCAGCCGGTAGAAATAAGCGGCCTTTATTGGCACTTAATTGACATCATTTGGATATTCCTATTTCCATTGTTGTATCTTGTCAGTGGTATTAAAGGTTCCGGACCACTTTGGTGATAGTGGTGCAATCAGATCCAAAGGTTTTTCGTTGTGATTAAGACAACAAAATAGAACGTGAAAATTGTAAAGTAATAGAACCAAATTGAGGAAAGAAAATAATGCAAACAACGCAAGATTCAGAATTGGAAATCATTGAGTCACATCATATAATTCCCGTTGCTGTATATCTCAAAGTCTTTACGGCTTTGATGGTGTTGCTCATCGTCACCGTCCTAGCCGCCATGGAGGATTTCAGTATCCGCTTGCATTGGGGACCGGCCAATGTTGTCATTGCCATGGTTATTGCTATTGCCAAGGCGTTGTTGGTTGTGCTCTTTTTCATGCACGTCAAGTTTAGTAGCCGGCTCACACAGTTCATTGCCGGTATCGCCTTTCTTTTTCTGGCTGTGATGTTCTTCTTTACCTTTGCGGACTATTTTTCCCGCAATTGGATTCCTCAAGTATCCGCATTTAATATCACTGGACGGTAAGAAGAGATAGAAGTACTTTTAAAGACTGGAGCAATTTGCTCCAGTCTTTTTTGTTTTGAGTAGGCAATAAATAATTCAGCATGTAGCAGTGAATTATCTCTGTTGCCAAACGCTTTCTGTGAACTGGATAAAATCAATTACTTTATAGTTGAGTGAGATGAAGTTAGGGGCAAGGTCACTAATCCTCCGGCTTCCAAAACGCTGTATCCGGATCGCCGTAAGTAGCAATCAAATCTTTCAGATAAATTTCCGATCGATATACATCGTGAACTTCCGTGCCATAAAGCACGCTTGATCGTGCCGTCACGTCCAACGCTTTGAATGTTAATGGATAATGCACGATATAATCGCCGCGCGAGCCGTCCGCTTTCACGCAGCGCCACTGGCTGGTGCGTGGCCAGTGATAGCCTTCACCGGGATAATTACCGGGAAGAGGAATACTGACGTAGTTCCAACCAGCAAAGTTGATCACGCTATCTCCCCAAACATCGTTGGAATTCCAATCGCTAATTCCAGCGCTTTGATTGGCGGAGTTTTGCAATTTAGCAAACTCCTCTTTGCTCAACCAATCAGCGAGCCATGGATTTGGTGCGCCTTTGGCCTCTGCGCCGAGCGAAATCCAGCGTTGTCCCGCCGCGTCTTCCAGCTCCAAAATTACGCGCCCCCAACCGCCATTACCATAGACCAATAAGCCGATGTGCGTGGGTTTACCGTCGATCACAACAGGTTGTTTTAATTGCAATTGTGTGTATTGGGGAATCCACCAGTTTTTCGTGTTTGGTTTAACAAGTTTCACTTCTACCGCATTTTGCAGAGGGACATTCTTGATGGTAAATTTGCCTGCCTGGCGCGGCTGCATGAAATTATAAGCATCCAGTTCTGCATCATCGCCCGTTTTCATTTGCCATTGCGAAGCGTTGTTCAAAGCAGAAATAGAAACGTATTTTTCATCAGGCAAGCCAGCTTCAACGGGTTGGCGTGTTGCAAGCCGGATAGGGGCGCCAGATTCAACAAACACTGGAGCGCGACTGGCGGTGATTTCAGGATTAGTATTATAATCTGGCGCCGTCAGAATTTTGGTGTTTCCCATTAAATCAGTAACCGTAACTTTGCGTGGAGCCATCGCCGCGCCAGGTGGAACAATCGCAATTTGATAGGCAGTATTTGGGGTCCAAATACATGTAACATATTTTCCATCTTGTCTTTTAAATTCAAATGCATAGACAACATTGCTGATCGAGGGTAACATGCGAGTAAATTTTGCGCCGTCCAGCATTTGCGTCATCGTTGCCACGGCGACATATAATGGTTTTGGCGAAAGATTGGGTTTGCCAAACATCAATCCTGTGCCGCCCCAATTGCTGAAGTAATAGGAGTTTCCCGGATCAGCAATACCTTCAAAACGGATTGCCGGAATTTTCCACGCCAACGAATGCATTACATTTCGCACCACATAATTGGCTTGATCGCGCAGCGTCAAATTGCCCGGATTACTGGCCGGATAAGTGATTTCATAACATTGCCCCAGCGGTTTATTTTTATATCCATAATCATCCAGCATTTTCCGCTCCATCCACAACGACGCGTTGTTGGCCACAAAATCCAGCGGCTGGCTTTCGGGTATTCGTTGGAACGCGGCAGATTCATTTCCCAAAACGTCAAACATATTTTGGGGATAATGATGACGCAGAAATTCTTCCATCAATTGCGGGCCGCCGTTGCCCAGATAAATTTTGATATGCGGAAATGCCGCGCGGATTTTCGTTGTCGCCGCTTCGGCTACTTTCCACATGATGTCAAATGTCTTTTGTTCGTCGGCGCTCAGTTGATAGTGTTTTCCCGTAAATAAATCGGGTGTCCGCGTCACCTGATTTCCTGAAATTCCATCTTCATGATAAATCAGCCAACGTTGCGGAACATAGCCGTCCGCTTTGTATTTTGCAATTTCATCATCCAATTTTGCGAGGCCGGTTTTCAAATCCAGATTTCCGTCTTTATCGAGATATGTCCGCAAATGCAAACTCGGATCATTACCCTTAATAACGCCGTATTTATTGAGTTCTTCCCTGGTGAAATTAAACATGCCATAACGCAAACCGGCCTTGACATATAAGGGCCCGACAACATCCGCGTCGTTTGGCGTATAATGCGCGCCGCCAAAATCCCAGGTTCCAAAAGGACTTGTGGCGCGATGCTTGCGGGTGTCTTTTGGCAATAATGCAAACGTCGTATGTTTTTCCAAAAGTACTTTTCCATCACCTTTCACCGTTACAGTAAGCGCGTAATAACCACGGCGCTTCACAGGCAAATCAAGTTTGAGATGCGCGTCCGGTAAAAGTACTTTTGTAATAGCGGGGAAATCAATTTTGTTTCCGTAATAATCGATAGCGCTGGAACTGATCGTTACATTTTGTAGACGGCTATTATCGAGCTGTTCCAAATGCAGCCAGAGTGACGGCGTTTGCGGCTGATTGAACACATTGCCAATTTGTGTTCCTTGCATCGAAAAATGCAACGGCGCGCGTTCGAAAGTCATTCCATAAATGTGCACGCCGGAAGGCAATCCCAGCGGCATATATTGAAAACGCGCCGCGTCCGGCATCGCCACAGCGAGACGAAGTTTTTTAGTAATTTCCACATCCAACGCGCGATGATCTGAAAATTCCTGCGAGAACGCGCCGTTGATCGGCAATCGTAATAGAAAGATATTTCCCGCCGGCGATGAAAGTACTTTTACAACATTGCCGCCGCGCTTTTCGTTTTTGCGGGGGATGGTAAATGCGTAATCGTGATAGGTGACTTGTTGCGAGTAGTTTTTAATTCCGATGCGCAACGTTAAAGTGTTGGAATATGCCGGAGCGTTTTCGCAGGACGCCAACACATAAACCGCGCTGTAATCATCCACCGGAATCTGCACCACCGGCATTGCATCCGTCGGCTCTTTGGGCATTCTATCGTAAGAGGAATAGAAACTCAACGGATCTTTTTGCCAATCCGGCCAGCCGGCGTTTTTCAGAAACAGATTGTTGTTTCCGCTATTATTCGCGATATTAAAGGGAATTTTATTGAAATCTATTTTTGCTGATGGCGCAGCGAAAGTACTTTTATCGTTAGCCAGCGAATTTAAATTCACCGAAACAAACTGACTATCCGGCCCGATAGGTTTAGCGCGTTCGGTCATTTGCGCGTGAGCGATTCCGCCTATCAGGAATCCACTTCCGATTAGTAATGCAGTGAAGACCTTGATTTTTTTGTTCATCAGTTGGTGGTTTCCTTTTGCGAAAAATGAAAAGTACTTTTGATGGGACAAACTCATCAGGGTTATTCTAACCTGCATTTGACGAATTGCATCGTTTTTTTTGGCCGTTAGCGAACGATATTGGCCGATTATTTTTGGAGGTATTTGTGGAAAAAATCCACTGATTTATTGGCGCCCCAATGATGCCCGCCGCCGTGTAAATCAAGATGCAAATTCTCTGTGGCATTTGCGGCCTGATAAATCTTCTCCACGCCGCGAAAACATTCCATCGCCGATTCCAGGCGGAAGCATTCATCGCGCGCGCCAATATCAATGAGCAACGGACGCGGCGCCATTAAGCCTTGCAAATCCGGCAGATCAACCAAATCAAAAAGCCCGGGCGTGATTTGCATGCCGCAATAATTGACATCGCGGAATCCGAATTGCGCGAAGAGATCGCTGTATACAATAATTTCCGTGGCCTTGATGCGTTCTTCGCACAGCGAAATCCACAGCGACATAGTGCCGCCGCCGGAGCCGCCCATAATGCCCAGCGCATCTATATCGACTCCCGGTAATGTGCCCGCAAAATCGATTGCAGCTTTGGCATGCGAAATATTAATCGACAAATTCGTCATGCCCAGCATCGTTGAATGCAAATAATAGACATTGCACCAGTCGCGATTGCCGTTGGCGGAATTGTGATTCGGCTTTTGCGAATCGTTGAGATCGCCCAGCCCCAGCCAGTCGATTCCAAAAGTTACGTAACCCTGTTTTGCCAGATGATGTCCATAAGCGCCCGGCGGCACTGGCGCGTCAGGTGAATTGTCGGGCATCGCGTTTCCCATTTTGCTTTTGCGCCCGCCGTTGCGATCATGACCAACGCAAACGAGAATAGCAGGACGCTTTTCGCCGTCCTGCAAACCACCGGGAAAATTAATATCCATCATGGCGCTGAGCCATGGATTGACATCGATTTGCCAACGCTGTTTACGCAAACCGCCGTGTTGCCATTCCGCCACGAAATGCGGATTTGGTTCGCAACGTGGTGGAGTTTTTCCCAACGTGGAAAGTACTCTTGGTAAGGTTTCGCTTTTCCATTGCTGAAAGTACTTTTGATCGGTGCCGGTAAATTGGCATTGAGGAATGTGCGCTTTGGCCATTTCCAAAAACATCTTTTGCGGACTAAAATTTCTGGGATTCATGATGATTGATCTTAGCAAAAGTACTTTTGCAAGGTAATGGTATCATGATCGCGGAGATGAATCCGGATTTTTAGAAAGATCGTAAAGCGACTTTTACAGCGCCATCATCTCCTGTTCAGCATTTGTAAATTGTCAGGCTGAGCGGAGTCGAAGCCTCTCTCAAAAGTACTTTTAACGAGGATAGTATTTGCCACGCTTCGACTTCGCTCAGTGCGACAAATACAAGAATACGGCGTTTGCGCAAATGCTGAACAGGAGCCAAGTACTTTTGTCTCAATCCAAGGAAACGCTTTGCAGTAATTCTCCCACCAATTGTTCTGTGAAAGATCGGTTTTGCCGCGCTTCAGGAAGCGGAATAATACGATGCGCAATAACAGCGCTGGCTACGGCTTTCACGTCGTCGGGAGTGACGAATTCGCGTTGACGAATCAGCGCGTGCGCTTGTGCGGCTCTGGCTAAGGCTAACGAACCGCGCGGACTGAGGCCGAGCATTAATTGCGGATGATTGCGCGTGGCGTTTGCCAATCGCAGGATGTAATCATAAATGGCGTCATCCACTAAAACGCGGCGCACTTGCGTTTGCAGATCCAGCACTTGTTCGGCAGTGGTGACGCCTTCCATTTGGTCGATGGGATGGTATTGACGTTGTTCACGCAGCAATTCCCGTTCTGCTTGTGCGCTTGGATAGCCGATGGAAAGGCGGATGATAAATCGGTCCAATTGCGATTCGGGAAGCGGAAAAACGCCTTCATATTCGGTGGGGTTTTGCGTGGCGATCACAAAGAACGGACGCGGCAATAAATGCGTCACCAAATCCGCCGTGATCTGGCCTTCTTCCATACATTCCAGCAGTGCTGATTGCGTTTTGGGAGAAGTGCGATTAATTTCATCCGCCAGCACAATATTGGCAAAAATAGGACCTTCGCGGAAATGAAACTGGCTGCTGGATTGGTCAAAAACGAGCGAACCTGTCACATCAGAAGGCAACAAATCCGGTGTGAACTGAATGCGTTTATATGTCGCACCGAGACTTTTTGCCAGGCTGCGCGCCAGCATGGTTTTGCCCACGCCGGGAACATCTTCCAACAAAATGTGGCCGCCAGCCAACAGCCCGATCAGGCAACCTTCGACAACTTCCGTTTTGCCGAAAATGACGGTTTCGATATTTTTTATGAGCCGTGAAATGACTTCGGAAGCAGATGTAATTTCGTCAGACTGCAAGGCGTGGGAACCGTTATTTTGGGTGATAATGTCAGCTTGCTTAGTGGCCTTTAAAAATGTCATTAATAATTTTCTCCAAACTCCTGCCAGAGACGCTCTACGTTTTGCACCAGTTCGTCCAACGAGCCGTTGTTGTCTATATAAATAATAGGAATGTCCGTTTGTATATCTTTCTTTTCTGAGGGCGGCTGCACGATAATACGTTGGAGCGCCTCTTTGTGGGTTAAGTTACGCTTGTGGATCAATCGGTCAATCTGATTGGTGCGATCAACCACCATGCACCACACTGCCTGACAGATTTTATATTGGCCGCTTTCCACCAATTTCACGGCATCCAACACCAGCACTTCCGGCGGATTGGCTGATTGCCGAATTTCCTGCACACGCTGATCGCGCAATGCCGTCACAGCCGGATGCACAATTTTCTCCAGCTTTACCATTTTGTGCGGATTGCCAAAAACCAGGTCGCCCAGCGCCTTGCGATCGACGATGCCATCTTTGCCAATCACAAAAGTGCCGAAACTTTGACTGATTTGTTCTGTGAAAGCTGGATCGCGATATAACTCATGAACCAGCGTGTCAGCATCAATGACAACGGCGCCGTGTTGCTCGAGCCATTTCGCAACGGTGCTTTTGCCACAGGCGATGGAGCCGGTTAAACCTAAAATTTTCATGTGAAGTGTGGGCTTTTAGTATAGCAAACTGGTTCTGCGATTTGATTTTCTGGTCTGCAGTGGAGTAAAAGTACTTTAATGCATCGTTCGTGGCCATGGCCTCCGTTGCCATGGAAAGGACTTTTTCGGAGACGCCGAAGCTATGAAATGGTTTACTGATGGCTGACTATAAATGGATATTCACCGTTCTAGCTTACCTGAAGTTTTGCAACATTTAGTGATTCCGCAAGTGATGCCGGCAGGTATGAGCCACATCGCAGTGGCGCGTCCCGCCTGGGAAGCCGCCATGGAATTGCCGAAAGGCATGACGGTGAGCCGCGCCGCCATGAAAGGACGCAGCAAAAAAATCCGCGGCTCGCGCCCATATGGCTCCTCTTCGCTTTTCGATGCTGCCTGGCCGGTGGATAAATTGCACTCGGCGCGTGCGCCCGTTTTATGTTTTGTGATCAAGGGGCCGTTGGCCTATCGTATTTCCAATTACGTGTTCCATTGCGAATCAGGACACGGTATTTTAATACCGCCCGGAATTCCTTTCGCGGATGGACATCACCGGTTTTTGGACGACACAAAAATGCATCGGGGAAGCTGCGTCATGCTGCAAATGCAACCGTATCACGAAGGATTATTTTGCTGGCGCACCCATCGCTGGCTGGATGAGCGCGAGCAGCTTCAGCATAATGAACAAAGTAGCTCATTGCATGGCAGCCAGGTGCCCGGATATCTCTATCAGCTAATGGAAGAGATGCAGCGGCCGCAGCAATATCAACAAATGGTTTGCGACAGCTTGCTGCGGTTATTGCTGGGAACATTGCATCGTGAATTGCAAAATTTGCCGGTTTTTGAAACGGGCGAACTCTTCACTTCCTCGGATTCCCATAAAGCGCAACACAGCATTACGCAAATCGAGGAATATATTCAACAGAATTTGTGGCGCGATTTGACAATTGAAAAAATGGCGCAGCGCGCTTTTATGTCGCGCACGGCATTCACAAAAAAATTCCGCGCCCGGACCGGGAAAACATTGGTGGGATATGTCACAGATTTGCGTGTGGAGAAAGCCCGCGATTTACTGCGCGGAACAGATTTAGCAGTGCAGCAAATCGCCGCGGCGGTAATCGCCTGCGCGTGTTGTTTTTGCAACGGGAAGGTGTCCCGCCGTCACAATATCGCGAAAATCATAGAAAAACTCCTCAAAAATAAATGTCTGATAAGAGGATGTAATGTCCGATAAAATGGTTTAGTCTTAGTAGGTGAAGGGTATAATAATACAGAAGTTAAATTTTGGATGGAGGAGTATGATGAAGCAATATCAGCAAGCTGTACGTACAAAGTTTAAGGGATTTACCTTGATAGAATTATTGGTTGTGATTGCCATTATTTCTATTTTGTCGGCCATTCTGTTTCCCGTTTTCGCGCGAGCGCGTGAAAACGCGCGTCGCGCCAGTTGTATGAGCAATATGAAACAAATCGCGCTAGGATGCATTATGTATACACAGGATTACGACGGCAAAATGTTTCCGTATAAGTATAATAATTCTTCCAACAACAACGGCAGCGAGATGAATATGCTGGCGCCTTATCTCAAGAATGCGCAGATCATTCGCTGCCCGTCCAGTGAAGAAAATTATTCCACTTGTCCCTCCAGCGATCCTTATCACTGGTATTGTTCCTCCTATGGTTTTCCCACAGTGGCAGGATCGGATCCCCGGCGGGCTGTTATGATGAATCTTGCCTGGGGCGGATCTATCACGATCTTGGATTCACTTCCTTTGCCTTCACTCACATGTCTTTTGGCGGAAGATAAAATCGGTTGGAATGACGGGAAAACAGGATATACAAAATTCAATGCGTATAACTTGACGTCTACCGGTTACGATGGCTTGCCGGTTTTGGATCGTCATTTGGATGGCAGCAATTATGCTTTTGTGGATGGTCACGTGAAATGGCTTAAAAAGGAAACTGCGGAGATTCCGCATGCGCAAAATCAGTCCATCAAATTCTATTGGGACAATAGCGAAAACCCGTAAAAATTATGGATTATGCAGTCCCCCTTTTTAAAGGGGGAAACAGGGGGATTTTGAACGTAATAAATCGGACGGTCTTTCAATAAGATCCGTTAGTCTCGAAGGAAATCCCCCTAAATCCCCCTTTAGAAAGGGGGACTTTTCATCCCGAAATGCGTAAGTCTTAAAAATATAAAGTTCCTTCGTGCTCAATAATTCTCATGAAAATTATTTTTCAAATTTGCATTTGTATCACGATGTCGTTTCTGCTGATTTCAGGTTATTCGTCCGCTTCTGTGACAACGTCTTCAAAAGTACTTTGGTATGACGGCACGGAAGCGCCAGTGCCACAAGGGGCGTTGTTAACGGATAATCCTGGCTATTTTGGGGAAACGGTTCACACTGGCGTTACCTACGAATATCCTGCAGCGCCCAATAATCCGCCCGATGTGCTGGGAAGCGATAATACGAAATTCGGTAATCGTTTACTGGACGGGCAACAGGCAGGCGATTGGTATACGCCTGTTGGAATAAACGGTAAACCGCTCATCGTCATTTTTGATTTCCACCAGGTCCTCACGCTCAGCGAAATTGCAATAAGCCAATATCGTAGCGAAAATTTACGGTTGGTTGATGTGGAAGTTAAATCTAACGAAAAGGATTCCTGGGCAAAAGTACTTTCGGAGAGCGATTCCCAAGGCTCATTACATCTTTTGAAATTGCCGGAATCCGTCAAAGTGCGCTGGGTGCGGCTGACGCTGCAAAGCGTTTCCGATATCACCTGGATTAGCCAGGTATGGATGTGGGGAAACGCCAATCCCGTTGCGCAGAAAAACGCCAATGGCATTCTTCCGGAAATGAAAAATGTCGCGCCGGGCGACGGCACTATTCTCAGTGCGGATGTCCTCTCCGAATGGCGCCGGCGCAGCGGTTTTATGGGAAATGGTGTGACGTGGCAAATCGCGCCCACTTGGCAGATGCTGAAAAAGAATTCGCTCAAAAGTACTTTTCTGCCGGGTAGGGAAGCGCTGCAAAAAGCCGTTCAAAACAGCGCCACGCGAACGGAAGGCGAATCGGCGGCGGTGTTTCTGGTCAATGCCAGTGATCGTGCAAAAGATGTCACCGTTCACCTTGGAGATTTTACCGGCAAAAGTACTTTTCGCGGTAAAAGTACGTTATTCGTGGCTGGCGCCATTTGGACAAAACGCTGGGGACAAACATTACGTCCGCTCTTTTCCGCCGAAAATAAATTGGGCGGCGAGCAGATGGAAAAATATCTCACTAACGGCAGCGTCATTAAAGATTTTCCTGTTTTACATTTGCCCGCGCGTGGCACGGCGCTGTTGTGGATTACGGTAAATACAGATAATGCCATTCCCGGAGATTACACCACGACGTTAAAAGCCGGCGAAAACAGTATTCCCATCCATCTAAAAGTACTTTCGGTGACATTGCCGCAGCCGGATTCCTGGGTGCGCTTTTGGGGCAACAAACCTGCCTCCAGCCGCAACTTATGGAGCAGCGCTGCAGAATTGCAAAAGGAAATTATTTATCAACAATCCATGGGGGCGAACGTTTGGTCGGGCTGGCCGGAGAAAGGCAGTTACCAGGAAGTGGCACGCCAATTGGCTACAGAGCGCGGATTGCAGAGTTATTTCATCATCGGTATTTCGCCGGAGATTCGCGATGCCGGTTATTTGGGCAAGTTGGATCCGGCAAAGTTTGACGAGGCATTCAAGCAAAAAATAAAAACAGAAATTCAACAAATGGTGCAAACCGCACAGCGACTCGGCCTCCATTACAAAGACTGGAGCGTGGAATTGTGGGATGAACCGAATCCCAAAAACATGCCGGCATGGGCCGCGATCGCAAAACTCATCCGTGAGGCCGATCCTCATGTGCGCATTTATATGAACCCGTTGTTCTGGACGCGCCAGGGCGATAATCGCTATGGATTTGCCACGGACGTCAGCCAGGTAAATGTGTTGAAAGATTGGTATAACGAATTAGTGGATATCTCTATTCCTATTTTGGGGCAGGTTAATGCTAAAGAATATCCGCAAGCTAATACCGATTTTTACAATCACTTGCCGCGAGACGTGCGCGGTTATTACATTCATCCCAATCCCGGACGGATGCTGACATGGGAAGCCGCCATCCGGGA
>Ga0164242_10001756_pt1 | contig 25534 bp, 22 predicted proteins | sample OricomgcompostMG_FD_108783 | JGI IMG/M metagenome (GOLD analysis project Ga0164242, IMG submission 108783) | Miracle-Growth compost microbial communities from Emeryville, California, USA - Original compost - Miracle growth compost (MG) ...
ATCCGATGGCGACGGCGAGCATCGTCGCGGCAGCCGACAGCACCGCCAGCAGGAGGAACAGCGGACCGGCGAAGCGCAGCCATCGGTTGTAGGGAATGTCGGCGGCGGCAAGGAAGGCGAGCAACATGCCCGAGGTCGGCGCCACCATGTTGACGAGGCCGTTGCCGAGCAGGAAGGCGAGCACCGTCGTCTGCCCGCTGACCCCCGCCGAGGCGGCGATCGGGCCGAGGATCGGAATGCTCAGCGCCGCCTTCGCCGAGGTCGAGGGAATCAGCAGCGTCAGCACCATCTCGACCATCATCACGATCGGCGCGACGAGGATCGGCGGCAGGCCGTGAATGTTCGACGAGACCATCTCGACGATCGTGTCGAGGATCGCGCCCTCGCGCAGGATCAGCTCGACCGCGCGGCCCATGCCGACGAGCAATGCGGCGAGCACCAGCAGCTTCATGCCCTCGACGAAGGCATCGACCACGCGGCGCGGGGCGAGGCCCGAAGCGACGCCGATCACCGCGGCGGCAGCGATGAACAGCGCGGCGAACGCGCCATCCTTCCAGCCGAGCCGGATCGAGCCGAACACCAATAGCGCCATCATCGCCCCGGCGATCGACAGGATCGCGGCGTGGCGCGCCGAAAGGGGCTCCGAAACGGTTTCCTCGACCACGCCGACCCGACGACCCGAGCGCAGCACCACGACGATCGCCAGGCCGAGGAACACGACCCAGATGCCGAGGCGGAAGCCGAGGCCGCTGAACACCGGCACGCCGACGATCGGTTGCGCGATCAGCAGTGCGATCGGGCTGGTGACCGAGGCGAGATAGCCGATCTTGGCCGCGAAGGTGACGATCGCGAAGCCGAACATCCGGCTGCGGCCGAGCCGGCGGGCGAGCTCGATCATCACCGGAATCAGCACCAGATATTCGGAGATCATGCCGAGGAAGGTGCTGCCCGCCGATATCGCGACCATCAGCGCCGGCACGAGGATGTGGATGTTGCCGCGGCTGATCCCGATCAGGCGGCGGATGCCCGCATCGAGCGCGCCGGTCGCCCGCAACACGCCGAACATGCCGCCGAGCATCAGAATCATGACAATCAGCGGCGCCGACTTGACCAGCCCCGCCGGGATCGCCGTCGCCAGCGCCACCGGGCTGACCGGCGCGGCGACGCCGGGGCGGGGCGTGTGCGGCAGCAGCATCGCAACGCTGCGGTCCTTGGGCAGCTGCCGATAGGTGCCGGCGACGACGGGCGCGCCGTCGCCGGCACCGCGATGCTGGTGCGCGCCCGACGGAATGAGCCAGGTGAGCGCGATGGCGAGCGCCATCGCCGCCAGCATCATCAGCACCGGATCGAGCGCGCCGTGCCGCCGCCTCGCCGCAACGGGCGCCGCCGTCATTTCGGTCGCGTCCATCGTCCTTCCTGATGCCACCCGGCCGACGCCTACATCTTCACCGAGAAGCCGGCATAGAGATAGCGGCCGCGCGCGTCATAGGTGTAGATGTCGTAGTTGATCGGCGCGTTGGCATAGGAAGCCGGCGGCGCCTTGTCGAACAGGTTATCGACCCCCAGCGTGAAGCGGGCGTGCGGATCGATGTCGAAGCCAAGCTCGGCATCGATATAGGTGATCGCTTTGGTGCGATCGTCTTTCACCGGATTGGGCACATCGGTGGTCGGGCCGATATAGCGGCCGCGCAGCACGACATCGACCGGTGCGAGCGCCCAGGTGAGCGACGCCTGCCCCTTCCAGCGCGGATAGGTCGCGCGCGGCGTATCACCCTTGCCGGCACGGCTGTCGATGATCACGCCACCGGTGGCGGGATCGGGCGAGAAGGTCTTGAACGAGCCGAGATAGGAGGCGTTGACCATCGTGCCGAACCGGCCGATCCCGGTGCGGAAATCATAGCGCACCGTGGCGTCGACGCCGTTGGTCTTGATCGAATTGAGATTCTGCGCGCCCTGCAGCAATTCGAGGATCGCGCCGGTGTTGGGATCGCGCTTGATCAGATCGCAGAATACGCCGCCGCGCGCGGCGCACAGCTGCATGATTTGGGTCGGCGTCTGCGCCGCGATCGCGTTGTGGATCCTGATGTCGTAATAATCGACCGTCAGCGACAGGCCGGGGACCTGGATCGGCGCGATCGCCACGCCGGCGCTGATGCTGTCGGAGGTCTCGGGCTTGAGGTCGCGATTGCCCGAGATCACGCCGGGGATCAGGCCGTTGAGATTGTAGCCCGACTGGTTGTAGCCCGTCGGCACGCCGGCGCAGCCGGGCAGATCGCCGTGCGCCGAGGCGCCGCCGTTGCAGGGATCGACGCCCTGGAAATCGGTCTGGCGACTGCCTTGGTACAATTCCATGATCGACGGCGCGCGGAACCCTTGCGCATAGGTGCCGCGCAACAACAGCCCTTCGAACGGGCGATAGCCGGCGCCGGCCTTGAACGTCACCTTGCCGCCGACCGTGGAGTAATGCGAGTACCGCGCGGCGAGATCGAGATCGAGACTCTTGGCGAAGCGCTGGTTCTTGAAGATCGGCACCGACAATTCGCCATAGACTTCGTGGAGATCGTAGCTGCCGGAGGTCGGCGTGCGCGTCTGCACTGTCGTCTTGGTGTAGGCGTCGCTCACATAAATGGGATCGGCATTGGCGATCGGATCGGGGCGATCGACGCCGCGATTCTGGCGATATTCGTAACCGATCGCGACACCGACCGGGCCGGCGGGCAGATCGAACAGCGTGCCGGTGACGTCGGCCGTCGCGTTGTAGAGCTCGGTATAATTGCTCTCGTGCGCGGTGAAGCGGATGTAATCGGCCTGCGCTTCGCTCATCGGCGAGAACAGGTTCACCGGCACGCAGCCGGCCACCGCGGCGCAGGCCGCCGGATCGCCAAGCGCGAGATAGAGATTGTCGTAATTGACGCCGTTCTTCTGGGTCGTGTGGATCAGGTCCTTCGAATAGGCGCCGTAGACGTCCCAATGCCAGCGATTGCCGAACAGCTGGAAGGCGCCGTCGAGCCCGGCGGAAATCCGCGTGGTCTCGACGTCCTCGAGATTGTCGCGGTTGCCGAGGTCGGTGAGCACCTTCTGAAGCCGCCAGCCCGACGTCGCCGAAAAGACCAGCGCATTGGCGGCCGGCACGCCGTTGGCGGTGCCGAACGGGTTGAACGCCTGGTCGGCGGGGATCGAAAAGCCCTGTACCTTGCCCGAGGTGCCGCCGATGTCGAGCAGCACTGGCGAGAACAGCTGATCCGACTTGCGGCGATTGTAGAGCGCCTCGACCTTGAGTTTGACCGCATCGGAGAAGTCGTAATCGACGCGGCCGTAGAAGCCGTATCGCTCCGACGGCCCGGCGCTGTAGATGCCCTGCGCCTGCGTGTTGTAATAATCGCCGGGCAGGGCCGCGACGTGATAGCTGTCGGCGGCGTCGGCGCCGGCGGCATAGCCGTCACCGCCGTCGAAGGCGATCGGCTTCGAGGAGGTCGCGAAACCCGCGCCGGTGCCGAAATAGGCATTGTTGGCAAGACCGGGCAGGACGTAGAGCCCGTTGGGGCTGGTGCCCGGCTTGGTCACCGGCACCAGCGTCGCCCGGGTCAGCGCCCGCGCGCCGGTTTCGATCGGTTCGGCCTTGTAATAGCTCGCCGACAGCAGCACCGACAGCCGCGACCAGCGCTTGCCGACATTGAGGATGCCGCTGTATTCGCCGCCGTCTCCCCGGTCGGTGATGCCGGCGCGGGTGCTCGCGCGAATGCCGTCGAACGGCTGGATCGTCTTGATGTTGACGACGCCGGCGATCGCATCGGCGCCGTAGATCGCCGAGGCGCCGTCCTTCAGCACCTCGATGCTGTCGATCATCCCCATCGGGATGGTGTTGAGATCGACGAAGTCGCGAAAGCCGCGCTGCCCCACCGCATCGACCCAGCGATGTCCGTCGACCAGCACCAGCACGCGGTTGCCGCTGCCTTCGGCACCGCCGAGATAGCGCAGGTTGATCGAGCTGGCGCCGTAGGACGTTCCCTGCGTGCCGTTCGAGTTGAGGCTGACGCCGGCCGACGGTAGCTTCTGAAGGAGGTCGCCGACTGTTACTGAGCCCGACTTGGCGATATCGTCCGAGGTCAGCGTCAGCAGCGGGCCGACATTGTCCGCGTCATGGCGCTGGATGCGCGAGCCGGTAACGACGATGTCCGCGGCGGAATCGGCTGCCGCTCCCTGTCCCGGCACATCGGCTTGCTGCGCCCAGGCCGGCGTTGCGGCGAGCATCGCCAGCGCGCTCGCCCCGATCCAGATTTGCGAAATCCTGCGCGCACGCTTCGAACGAAGATGTTCCATCGCCGACAACCCCTCCCTTTCTTTCCGATTCGGCGCGAGGCTTAGGGACGACCGGATGGGCGCGAAAGCTGATGTCGAGTGGAGCATCACTCTATAACGATATTGTTATGCGATTGCCGTCGGACTGATGGACTTCAATATGGCCACCGAGGAGATAGGGGTGATGAGCGACTTTCTCGTGGCGCGGCGGACGCTGCTCGGCGCCGGTCTGGCGGCGATGGGGACGGCCGGCTCGGCGGGGCCGGGATCGGCACCGCTCACCATGATGCTGCTCGGCCAATCGCTGATTCAGGAGGATCTGTGCGCCTGTCCCTGGCCGGGCCGGGCGGCGATCGAGCGCCGGCTTCGCAGCGTGGACACGGTGTTCACCGATCTCGAAACGGCGGTCCGCGGTCCCGGCGCCGGCCCGCCCACTCGCAACGGCGAGGTCTTCCACGCGGCCGGAGCCGAGGCAATCCGCTGCCTGAAATCGATCGGCGTCTCGCTGGCCGCCACCGCAAACAACCACGCTTGGGATCTCGGGGCTGGCGGAATAATCAGCGGGGTGCGAACGCTCGACGCGCTCGGCATCGCCCATGCCGGAAGCGGTGCCGATCTGGAGGCGGCGAGCCGGCCGGGCTGGCAGCGCACCACGAATGGAGTAGTGGCGCTGGTCGCCGGCGCGACCGGCGCGGTCAGGACCGGCGGCGCCGCGACGGCGACCCGGGCCGGGGTCAATGAGCTGAAGATGGGAAGCGACGGCCTCGATCCCACCGATGTCGCGCGGATGCTGGCGTCGATCGCGGCTGCTCGGCAGGCAAGGGCTGTCGTCATTGCCTGCCTGCACAATCATCACTGGCAGCCAAATCCCGCCGATACGCCGCCGTGGCAGCGCGACTTTGCCCGGCAATGCGTCGATGCCGGCGCGGCGGTGTTCGTGTCGCACGGTCCGCCGTTGCTCCAGGGCGTCGAACTCTACCGCGGCGCGGCGCTGTTTCATGGTCTTGGCAGCTTCATCTTCCAGACGCGCAAGACCGGTAACGCCTATAGCGTCGCCAATTGGCAGTCGATCATGGTCGAAGCGAGATTTGCGCATGGCCGCTTCACGAGTGCGATGCTCTACCCAACGACCCTCGATAGTCAGAGGCGGTCGGGCGATGTTTTCACCAACGGTGTGCCGACCATCGTCCAAGGCAAGGAAGGGCGAGCCATTCTTGAGCGTTTCTCGTCTCTGTCGAAGCTCCTTGGTGTGAACATCAAGCTTTCTCGCGACGTGGGATTCCTTGGGGTGGGCCGATCAACGTCATAAGCGCTGTCACCGCTCAATAGCATCGCTGGTCCTAGAAACGTCTGATGAGCGAGGGTGGGTCGATTGTCCTCACCGGATCGACCGCCGGCGAAATGGGCACGCCTCGCTTCAGCATCTACAGTGCCACCAAGGCCGCGGTCCGAAACTTTGCGCGCAGCTGGGCGCAGGATCTGCGTGGGAGCGGAATCCGCATCAACGTTCTATCGCCGGGACCGACGCGGACCGAGCTGGCGCTTGACGTCGTCGGTGCCGAAGACATGGAAGCCTTGGGCGCAACACGCCGATCGGGCGGCTCGGCGACCCCGATGAGGTTGCCGCCGCGGCGGCATTCCTCGCGTCGGCGGACAGCAGCTTCATGACCGGCAGTGAGATGTTCGTGGACGGCGGGCTTGCACAAATCTGAGCTGGCGAGTGCGGGAATCACCCATGCGCGCTTGCGCCACGTGCCCGGTGCGCGGTCACGATCTGAGAGAACGAACCGGCCGTCGACAATTACTTCGGCCCGGCCCAAAGCCGTGATTTTACGGTAGCCCCATGCTCCGAAGTTTCCGAAGCCCATAACCAAGATCCATCGGAGAGTTCTGGTGCATACCTCGCAGCCGGAATTGCCAACAAAGAGGTATGTCATTGAACCGGCGCGCATGGACGAAGTTGCGACGCTGGCAACGCAGAATGGTGACACTCGGTCGCACTGAGAGATGGCAGCGAATGTTGTTGCTGGAAGCGACGTTCGCGCTTCTTCGCGCCCGCGTCAGATTGCTCATCATGCCTTTTCGAGAAGTGGCTCGCGAAATCGGCACCTTGGCCAGTCCCCACGACCTGTCGTGCAGCAGACCAACCGAAATCGGTTCGGCCGACGTGGTGATGATACGGAACGTCGGCTGGGCCGTTCGAACTATGGCCAGCTTTGTCCCGTTTAAGGCTGTATGCCTGCAGCAAGCCATGGCAGCTCATGCGATGCTGCAGCGACGCGGCATCGCCAGTGTCATGCATTTCGGTGCCATGCCAGGAGGTTTCGAACGCCTTGAAGCCCACGCGTGGCTAGACGCAGCCGGTATCAAAGTCACGGGCTACCCCATGGCCCCGGACATGCGCGAAATCGGCCGTCTCATCCGAGAGCAGGGCTGAGGAGCAGCGAATGAGAAGGTGGCGCGGTTGTAGCGACGACGGCATCGCATGACCGCCAGATGAGCGCGATCTTCGCAATCCTGCGCTTCGATGGCCAACCGGCGGCCGCGGTCGACGTGGAGCGCATGGCACGCACCATTGCGCATCGCGGGCCGGACGGACGCGCGGTCGAGACGCTCGGTTGCGCTGCGCTCGGCCATTTGCTGATGCGAGTGACACACGAGGATGCGTATGAGACGCAGCCGGTGCACGACGAGAAGGTCGCTCTGGTCGCAGATGCGCGGATCGACAATCGCGAAGAGCTCGCCGCGGCGCTGGGCATCACCGATGTGCTCCTCACCACCATGCCGGACAGCGCACTTATGCTCGCCGCCTGGCGTCATTGGGGCGAAGACTGTGTCAAGCATCTGATCGGCGACTTCGCTGCCGCGATCTGGGACGGCGAGGAGCGCCGGTTGGTACTGCTCCGCGACCACATGGGACAACGCACCCTGTTCTACACTATGCAGCGCGATTTTATCGCCGTCGCGAGCGAGGTCCGCGCATTGCTCGCTTTGCCGGACGTGCCTCGCGAGGTGTCTCGGAGCATGATCGGACATCGGCTAATGACGTCCACCGGTCATGCCCCCGGCAGCAGCTTTCATCAGGAAATTCAAGGGTTGCCTGGTGGCGCGATCGCCACGATCGGCACGGATGGCGAATTTGCACTCCGCCGCTATTGGCGCCCCCGGGCCGATCCGACGCATGAGGGTCGCGACGAGGCCTATTATATTGCAACCTATCGCAAGCTGATGGCCGAGGCGGTGGCGTGTCGCATCCGTCGCGCGCGCAAGCCCGCGGCGCTCCAGCTGAGTGGGGGATTCGATAGCTCTGCGATCGCCGGTTTGGCCGGTGAGGTGGTGCGCTCTCAGAGACGCAGGCTGATCGCGATCTCGGCGATGCTAGCGCCAAGCCGAGATGCGGTTCCTGGTAATGCCCGCCCTGCGGTCGAAGCGTGCATGCGGCACATGCCGCATGTCGAGCTGCATCCGTTCGTGCGCACGGATGAAGACGCGTTGGAGCGGCTCGAGGAATATTTTCTACTTTCCGGTCTGCCTGCGTCCGAGACCCATTTCGTCCGCACCGCGCTGTTTGAGTCAGCTGCTGCTGCCGGCGCGCAGGTCGTGATGGACGGCCATGGCGGTGACTATACGGTCAATCCGCGCGGCGACGGCGCGCTCGCCTGGGTGATACGGCACGGGCGCTGGCGCGACATCCTGCCGACGCTGCGGACGATGGCGAAACGGCGGCAACGTAGCCCGGCCCGTGAACTGGCGCGCGCGCTGCGTCAGCTAATCCCGGTGCCAGCTAAAGTGCTCAAGCAGCGCATCACGCGCTTGGGCGCGTCTCCCTGGCAGCACCACATGATCGCGGACAGATTCGCTAGGGAATTGTTCGGCGATGGCACGGTGCGCGCTGAGAAGTTGCGCGGCAGCCCTCGCGCCGTATGCGATATGCGCGCCATGATGATCGAAGCTCTCAATAGGCAGTGCGATGCCGCTTGCGCAGCTGTTCCCGCTTCGCCGGCGGCGCACGGACTGGAATTCACCATGCCGTTCCATGACAAGCGTGTCGTCGAGTTCGGGCTCGCCGTCCCCGAGGCGCTTTATGCCAAGGGCGGGATGGATCGTTTTCTCGCGCGAAGAGCGCTTCCCGACATTCTTCCTCCCGAACTGCTCGCCAAGCCTGCGCGTGGGAATGATGTGCTCGATCCCGACATGGAGACGATGACCACCGATATCCGCGAGCCGCTGCTGGCCTTGGCCAGCAATCTCGCCCAAGACACCCGTGTCGCGCGCTATATTGACTTGGGCCGGGTCGCCGCGCCGCTGGCGGCGGCCCGGCGAAAGACGGGTGCCCCATCGCGCGAACTCATTATGGCTATGCGGGCTCTGTTACTCGGCCGCTACGTCCAATGGTCGGACCACCAGAACTGACGAGCGCACGAAGTCCTGGGGCCAGCGACAATCGACGAAGGTCGTGGCAGCAGTCTGAGCCAGTTAGAAACTCAGTTCAGCGGGTCGGTATCCCTTAAGAGACGCTGCCGTAGTCGTTCGATATGAAATGGCTATCGGGCGTGGGAGCGCCCGCAAGTTTCACTTCGCTGTCCGCCAACGCACTATGCATCACGTGCGGTGTTTGCCACTCCCGGCGCGGAAGCCGGTCGAGTCTATCCGGTTGTTTGGTCGAGTCCATCCAAAGCTCCTTCACGAGCGTCGTATCGAGTTCGCAACGAATCTGCAAACGCAGTTAGCGGCTCCCACGGTTATCAGCCCGAACGAACCGCCCGCTTCCGGGAATGCTCGGGACGGTGATGGAGTCAACGCCGACGGATACTCGGCGAATCACGCCGCCGCACCGAGAATCTTGGACTTCATCTCTTGGTATTCGCTGTCGCTGACGGCGCCCATGTCGAGGAGCTTCTTGGCCTTCTCGATCTCTTCGAGCATGCGGTTGCCGCCGGTGGCGGCGGATGCGGATGCCATCGGCTGTTGAGCGGTATGGACGATGACGCCGCCAGCGGCGGCGCGGCGCTCTTCCATCACGCGCACGCGGCGCTTCTCCTCCCAGGCTTGTTCTTCAGCCTGGGACTGCGAATAGATTTCCGCCGCGACTTCGCTCGCCACGCCGTCGACGTTGATGAGGCCGACGTTCGCGTTGGAGTGCTTGAAGACTAGGTTGGAGCCGCAGATGTCTGAAAGGACGTTCTGCTCGATCTTCGCGTCGACCAGATCCTTCCACTGGATGTCCTGCATCCTGAAGCCGCCGAACAGGCCGCGCTTGATGACCAAGATGCGGCTGTTGGTGATGGCAACGAGAATGCGGCGGCGCCAGAGAGCAAAGATGCGGTGCTGGAGCCCCTCGGAAATCAGTTGCTCGTCGCGCATGAGTGTGGATCGCAGTGCCTCACTGGCCTTTTCCTCGCGGCGCTGCGCGCCAGCGAAGGTGAAATAGGCCATCGCTGCCAATGGGACGAGCGCGGCCCCGGCCGTCAGGACGACGAACAAGGTCCAGAATGCGACCCAGATGATGCCGTTGAGAATGCCCTTCATATCGCCCCCATTCGCAATTGATCGATACCCGTATCGCGAGGAGCTTAAGCGGCGGTAAAAGCAGGCAACGCGCGTATTTCTGGGATAGCAGCCGCGGCTTGCCTGATCGGACGTGCCGTCGACGTCGCGTCTCCCGCGGACTCGCCATTGATACGGTTCGGTGTTACTGATCGAGATCAGCGGGTGGGTCAGAAAGGAACGGCCGTGCCCAAGATACCCAAGAAGGAATATCATGAGGCTCGCGAGCTGAAGGAGCGCGAAGCCGCCCGGCGCTGCGAGGACGAGGCGACGGCGAAGATTCATCGCGAGCTGGCCGAGCGCCACCGCGTGGAAGCGGGACGGCCGGAGGAGGAGCCGAGGCCGGTGTTTTTTCGACAGTAGCCCGTTTTTGCGCCACGAGCTTGGATCGGGTTTAGCACGAGCTGTGTCTGGGGCAACTTCGGAGCAACGGAGCAACTGCCCGGGGTTCGGGATCACGCCGGTTCGGATCGAGGAGCGGACGATCGTAGCGCCAAGGATGCGCAGCCATCCCGAGTGCCTGGACCGCCGGCGAATGGCACCGGCAGCTTCGCGCCCTAATTTCAGCCATTCAGCTGCTTTGAGTATTCACTCGATAGCGGACATTTGTTCAGTGTAGCGCATGCAGCGCCCCCTCGGCGCCATCGATACTGCCCTGGGGCGGGATCGGCGTGGCTACGCGGCCCATAAGCCTTTTACATTGGTTATTGTCGAGCAGCCGACCATCAGCACGGCGCTCAAGATTGCGTTGTCAAATTGCTGACGACCAGTGGTGGGGTACTCCCCTTTGCGGCGGTTGCCGTCACTTGGGTCACACCGATCGCAGCCGTGAACAGCACGAGTGTGTTGATCAAGGCTACCGCGGCGTCGATCGCATATTCCCGAGTCGTGATAGGACCCCGGTTGGGATCACTTTCGCTGATGAAGTAGAGGAGTGCCCCAATCAGCAATGCACAGACGAGTGCCACTGCATGGCTCTTGTCCCAGCCGTGATGTACCAGCCCGGCGACTTGCCACAGGAGTGTTACAGCGGTGCTCGCGCCGGCGAACGTCGTAAGGGATTGCGGTGTGACGAAGGCGCCTTGCCGCTCGGGCGGCGCGGCCAGCTCACCACCGCCGCCCGGCGGCCGAGGCGCCCCTCCAGCCACTTTGTTGGCAGGGCGCTTCGCGTTGAAAAGAACTCTCCAGCCCATCTTCGTCATTCCCTTTATCCGCCATTATCCTCCCAAAGGCATTTGCCTACCCATTGATTTCAAACGCTTTGTTGCTCGTTCGATTGCAATATTCAAAAAATCGTCATCGCGCAGATCGAAGTGGCTTCCCTGCAAGCCAAAGAAGCGATCCTCGGGGCCATGCAGCCACAATGCCTCCATGCTGATTGGCGGCAGCCTGAGGATCCTCGGCTCATACTCTTCTGACGTATTAGCAAGGAGGGCATCGGCGCTAAGGCCCGCGTCGGCTACTGTTCGTGCGAGCACGCCCTGCGCCGTTGCCGCAAGGGCGTAGTCTCTATCACTTGTCACATCAGCGATTTTGCCCTGCGTCGCCCCATCGGCCAGCTGGAAATAGCGCCACCCGGTCAGCGCCGCATTGTCAAAGCACAGCTCAACCAGGTCTTCCAGCGGCAAATTGTACAAGCCAAGCGCGCCAATCGGGGCTGATGGACTAAGCGTTAGGCCGAAGCGATTCGAGCGCTGGCCCTTGGTCAACGCACTTTCCGCGACCTTTCGCGCTTCAGGAGGATCCTGGACCGTGCGGATAGGCATGTCAGCTCCCCGCTTTCTTGACGGGGTAGATGTGCGACCATTTGCCCACCCCATCATAGCCGCCGCTCGACAGCAGTGTTTCGGTAACGGTAACGAGGTGGTTCACGGCCACCTTTGACTCGGCCGGATCATAGATCAACAAGCCCTGCGCCGACGATCCAACGATCGCGATGAAATGGCCGTCGTCGCCATTGTACCAAGCAATGCGGATCGGAACGGGGCGGTTGAGCGCGAGGTCCGCTCGCGCTTGCGCTCCCGTTGCGGCGCCATCGGTGATCGCTTCATAGGGTGTTCGCGATAGCTCAAGAAAATCGAGCACCTCGTTGAGATAGCCCGTCGTGTCGTTCTTCTCGTCGGGAGGGCAGGTGGGTGGCCGAAGCTTTTCTGCCACCGTCGGATCGCAAGTGTTAGTCGCGTAGCGCCCAGCGATCGTGCATTGCGATTGCTGCGCGCCAAGGACCGCATCAACGCCAGCAGCGACTGCTGCCCAGCACCAATTGTCGAGCGCCTGGGTCTGCAAGGGAAATCCGGCGAGCGGTGTCGCTGCCGCACCGCCGCCACCAGGCGCCACGACTAGTGCCCCCTTGAGGGGCCGCGGCGGCGCCTTGGGCGCCATGAACGCCGGCAGGCTCATGGTGTCGTACTCAGGGCATCAAGGAGCTCTTTGCGCTGCTTCTGGAGCTGAAGCACCGCTATCTGCGCATTGAGCTGATCGACTTGGGTATCGTGCTCCGCCGTCGTCGGGTTCGCAGCTGCCGCCTGGAGCTTTGTGAGCTCGGCCTGCTTGTTGAGGATGTCGATCTGGTTTTGGATCGCCGCAACGCTCGCTGCCTGATCGGTGCTCACCTTGGCCGCAGCGGCAGTGGCATCGGCTGTTTTCTTGGCGTTGATATCATCGACGATCGACCCGGCCTCGGTCGCCGCGTCCGCAACAACGCCGCTGGCCTTCTCGAGCGGCGCGCTCTTGCTCTCATACTTGAAAGTCAAAAGATTGCCGGCTTTCGAGAAGGTAGCAGCTATATCATTGTCTTCGCCCCAGCTGTTCTTGAGCGGTAGCACCAGCATTCGCCCGAATTGCGGCACCGACACGGTCTCCGCTACAATCGGCTTGGGATCCGCGCTGCATTGTGCAGGTGCCGGGTCGCGGCACACCTTGAAGATACCAGGTGCTGTGGTGCGATAGGCAAAGCCTGAATCGACGCTGACCGCCCGGCATTGCTTATCCGTTTTGGGATCGCAGGTGTTGACTGCCACCGCCGGCGTGAGTGCGGCGGCCACCGCCATCATGCCCAGCTCGTCATCGATCTGGCCGGTTGTGGACGCCTTGGTCACCAGCTTCGAGAACCACGCTCGAGCCGAGTCATTCATGAGCAGCATCTTCGGTGCGACCGGCCCTGTCGAATCCGGATATCGCCACTCGATAGTGAAGGTCAGGCTCTTGGTTGCGGTATCCAATTCCTTCTGGAGCTTGGCGAGCTGTCCTTCGAGCACCTTGCTCTTGGCGAGGTCGACTGCTGCAGCCTTCTTTTCAGCGGCCGTCAGAACACCAAGCTGGGCTTTCGTCGTATCGAGCGCAATACGACCATTGACTGCCTGGATTTGGTCGGGAAGATCAGCGATCCCTTTCTTCGCGAGCTCGGCCGTCTGGACCAACGCGTCGACGCCGTCCGCACAGGCAAGAGGGGCGAGGGGCTTACCGCCGCCCTCGCCGCCGCCTTTGACGCTCGGCACGCCGACCGCCATGCGCGCGATCGCCACGCTTGTCTTCAGAACGTTGGCGGCGATCTCAGGGCCCTTGTCGGTCGCCGCTGCATTGATCGATTTTACGAGGCGCGTGTCGTCCCAAAATTCGATGTTGAAGCTCGTGGTCTTGAAGGATGCGCCCAGCGAAGAATAAGGAATAACCCGCGCCTCGCCTTCAATCATAGTGGCGGTCGCCGTCATGTCGAGGTGAAGGGGCAGCACTCCCTGGTCGTTGGGCGCACAGCCGGTCAGGCTGTAGGTGCCGGTGATGACATATTGCAGCATCGGCAGCCGATATTCGATTCCCTCCGCCGCGAAACCGCTCGCGGGATTGGGCTCGGAAGTTGACGTGAGCATTGTCGTGCAAGCCGACTGGCTGAGTAAAACCAACGCGAGAATAGACGCAGTTCGCACCATCGCTTTCCCCCGTAATGAGCGTTCTTCTCAAATCGACCTTGTCAGTTGTGCTTTCAGATAGATGTGCGCGCGACGCGCAACCGCCCCGCCGGAAATTTGCCATGAAGCGACTATGGACGCAATCTGAGTCGCATTCGGAATGAATAAATTTTTGGGCGCGGCGGCTATGAAGCGATCTGTCGGGGAACCGTTTTCAACTACGGTATTTCGAGGGCCTCGGTCACGAAATGGTCGATTGCAGCGATGCTACCGATGCGCACAGAAGCCGCTCCGGCCGATCTTGGAACTGCCGGCCATCAGAATGATTTGACGCACGTTCTGGATGATCGCCCGGGAGACTTGCGCTTTGTTGATGTCGATAAGACGAGAGGGCTGATGGTTCGCCGTCCGCTTTACCGCAACCGACTATTGAGATCGTTCAATTTGCATCCGGCCCATCCCGGTAGTTGCCGCCGGTCGGTCCCCCAATGTCCGCTTTCGCGGCCCGGCGCCTTAAAGCTGATGGGGTGGACGCCCCCCGACGGCATCGATGTGCCAAAGTGGAGGTGTTGAACACCACTTGAGGGAGGTGTCCGTGTCAGAGGTTATCACGATCGGTCTGGATATAGCGAAGGCTGTTTTTCACGCGCACGGCGCTGATGCGAGCGGCAGACAGGTGTTCAGCCGGCGGCTTAGCCGGGCAAGCTGCTGGAGTTCATGGGTCAGCAGCCAAGCTGCCTGATCGCGATGGAGGCGTGTAGCGGGGCGCATCACTGGGCACGCGAGTTTGCGGCGATCGGTCACGAGGTCCGGTTGATCCCGCCTGCTTATGTGAAACCGTTTGTAAAGCGTCAGAAGAACGATGCCGCCGACGCCGAGGCGATTTGCGAGGCCGCGCAGCGCCCGAACATGCGCTTTGTCGCGGTCAAGAGCGAGGAGCAACAGGCGGCGGGCATGGTGTTCCGCACGCGCGACCTGCTGGTCAGGCAGCGCACGCAACTGGTCAATGCGATCCGAGGACACCTGAGTGAATATGGCTGGGTCGCGCCGAAGGGCCGCGCCTACGTCACGATGCTCGGCGACCTGCTCGACGAGGAGCTCGGCGCGGCATTGCCGCCAGCGGCCAAGGCGATGCTGGAAGTAATGACCGACATGCTCAGGCACCTCGATGACAAGATCGCCGATCTCGACAAGGAGATCGACCGGCGCGCGAGTGCTGACGCCGTGTGTCGTCGGCTGATGACGATCCCGGGCATCGGTCCGATCGCGGCGACCGCGCTGGTGGCGCTCGCGCCGCCGGCCGAGACGTTCCGCCGTGGTCGCGACTTCGCGGCGTGGCTCGGCCTCACACCCGTGCAGCGATCAACCGGCGGGAAGACCAGGCTGGGGCGCACGTCGAAGATGGGTGAGCGAACGCTGCGACGCTTGCTCATCATCGGCAGCAGCTCATGCGTGCTCGCAGCCAGCAAACGCGGCGCGCCCGCCGGTTCGTGGCTCGAGGGCATGATGGCGCGCAAGCCGCGGATGCTCACCGTCGTCGCCAACGCCAACAAGATGGCGAGGATCGTTTGGGCACTGCTCACGCGCGAAGAGAATTACAAAGCTCCGGCTCCGGCCATGGCATAACGCCAGGTCGGGCCAGAGGCGTCGGAGGATGTAGGCGGAGCGAAGGAGGGTATGGCACAACGGTCGGGAAGACCGGGCTGGAAGAACCAGGGACTGGCGAAGCGCTACCCAAGCGCGCAAAGCTGATGTAGTTCCAGCCTGCGAACTCCCATACGGGCCAGCGGCATATTGTCCGCATCGAAAGGCCGGACAGATGACCGCATCCGACTACGTGCCAACAGGCCCCAATTTATCGCTTGCATCCGAAGGGGCGTCCACAGATGCTGGTCCGCAACCGGCCCAACTCCCGCCAAATCGGCTCGTCGACATGCAGGCTTTCTTGATCAAGTCAGTGCCCGGAGGAAACGTCGAGGAGCGCGGCGGCCAGCCGATTCACACCGATGGGATTCGCGCGATAGATCACCTCCCGCCCCTGGCGTTCGGAGGTCACGAGGCCGGCCGCGAGTAGCGGTTGCAGATGATAGCTGACGAGGTTGTGCTGGAGATCGAGTTGCGTTGCAAGTTCGCCCGGCTTGACGCCGGAGGGGCCGGCGGCGACCAATCGTCGAAAGAGCTTCATGCGCAGCGGCTGGCCAAGAGCAGCTAATCCTCCTGAGAGCTGGTCTATCTCCATGCCAGTCGGAATAGGCTTGACGAAGATGGCCGGTCAAGAAGAGACTTTTTCGCAATATGTCAAAAAATATTGACGTATTATAATCCGATGCTATCTCTGGTGCACGGTCCGAACCGGGCCGTCATAGCATCGGAGGTGAACATGGCTGTTCAATCGAATCTGCGACCGGTCCCGGATTATCCGGCGCCCGGCTTACCCGAAACGTATGCAGCTCGCTGGGACTGCGATCCCCTAGCGGAGGATGACCGTGCGGACGTGGCGTACCTCACGACGCCGCGAAGGTTGCTGCGCCTGGCGATCTGCGCGGCGGATGTGGGCGCACGGTTCGCCCGCGAAGGGCTCTCGGAGGATCCGGCCGCCTGGATGATTGCACCTCGCAGCCTCTTCGGCGAGCGCGCTGCCATCGAGGCGTGTCAGGAACTCGAGAACTTCCGCAGGTCGGTGGTTCTCAACGGTCTCCAGATGGGCCTCGACGCGGATCCCCGCGAGATCGACGATTTGCTAGCCGGCGACGACACCTACGACATCTCGGCGTCGATCGGCTACAATGACGAGGCCTCCGTGAAGGGGAGGGGGGGAGCCGAGACCCGGCTGGCGGAACCCGACCTCTACACGTGCTGGATCGACGCGGACGGCGAGCGTGGCCGGGTCCTCGCGTTCATGGCGATCGTCACCGATCGCCCGATGGACCTCGTCGAGCGCGTCATCGGGCGCTATGGCGCCGAAGCGGCCCGGAACACGACCTTCCGGAAAGGCTTCGATCACACGACCCCACTCGCGACCGCCATGCTCAGCGAGGCGATGGCCGACATGCTGCGGCAGATCGCGGCCGCGCCCACTTCGCCGCTTGCCGAGGGGGTGGACGTCACGGTCGAACAGCGTTTCCAGTCGTGACGCGGCCGCTCGTCGGGGTGCCGGTCGACGCGGAAGTCATCGCCCGCGCGTTGGGTCGGCACCCCGACTATCGCGTTCTCCGGCGGCTTGAGCGGATGGAGCGTCGGAACGTCGACGCGAAGGGCGCGACCCTGGTCGGCTGCGCAATCGATTGCGAGACGAACGGACTTGACCATTCCGGCTGTCACATCATCGAGCTTGCGGTCCAGCGCTTCGTGTTCGACGAACTCGGCCGTATCGTCCAGACGGGCCAACCGCGGACGTGGTTCGAGGATCCGGGCGTGCCCTTGTCGCCGACGATCACGCGGCTCACGGGGCTGACCGATCGCGACGTCGCGGGGCGTGCGATCTCCGATGGCGAAGCGACCTGCATGATCGCGACCTCGGATGTCGTGATCGCGCACAACGCCGCGTTCGATCGGCCGTTCGTGGAACGGCGGCTTCCGGAAGCGGCTGGCCGACCGTGGATCTGCTCGATGAGCGACCTGGACTGGCGAGAGCTCGGCTTCGAGGGAAGGGCGCAGACTCATCTGCTCGCCCAGATGGGCTGGTTCTACGAGGCCCATCGCGCCGAAACCGACGTCGCCGCGCTGCTGCATCTGCTCGATCACCGGCTTGACGAAGGGGGGACCGTTCTCAGACAGCTGTTCCTGAGCGCCTCGCAACCGACATGGGAGATCGAAGCGGTCGACGCGCCCTTCGCGGCCAAGGATCTTCTGCGGGAGCGAGGCTATCGCTGGAACGCGACGCGCCGGTTCTGGCGGAAGGAGGTGCGCACCGAGACATTCGACCAGGAAGTGGAATGGGCGACGCTCAACGTCTATTCCGGTATCCGGTCGCCTTCCTTCAGGCAGGTCAGCTGGATCGAGCGGTATCGATCACATGGTTGATCGGACTGATCAACGAACTGAAAGCGGCCGCGCAATGCCCAGTCCTCGGTGCTTTCCCGCACTTCACTCCGCGAGCGCGATCAGCTGGGCGAGGCCGGCCGCGCCCGTCTTGGCCATGATGGCGGCGCGGTGATCCTCGATGGTCTTCGGACTGAGCCCCAGTTCGGCGGCGATCACCTTGTTGGGGTGTCCGCATACGAGAAGATCGAACACCTGCCTCTCGCGGGGGGACAGACCGGCGGTGCGGGTGAGATTCGCACGCCGTCGGCGCGACCAGGCTACCCCCTCCATGACGGCCGCCACCAACCTGTCCTCGTCGAGCGGCTTTTCCAGATAGTCGAGACCACCGTAGCGACGGATGGAATCCACCGCATTGGCGGTGGTCGGCCAGGCGGTCATGAACACGATCGCGGTGGCCGGGTCGATCGCGCGCACGCGATCGGCGAAGCCGAAGCCGTCGAGATCGCCCATCATCACGTCGGTGACGATGCAGTCCGCCGGCGCATCGCGGTAGATCGCGAGCAGAGGCGCGGGATCGAGAAACGGTTCGGCCGCATGCCCGTGGCGGCGCAGCAGCCGCGCGACGCTGGCGCCGAGATCGCCGTCGTCGTCCACGACATAGACAGTGCCTACCGTGCTCATGACTGCTGCTCAGCAAGCGGCAGCGTAAGAGACTGTGCTATCGTGCTCGACTGGTCGACGCGGTGCAGGTGTCCGCCATGGGCCTCCACAATCGTCCGCGCGACCAGCAGGCCAATACCCATGCCATCGCTCGGGGCATCCTCGGCGCGGCGGGCGTTGACGATGCGTATGCGCACTTCACCGGGAAGTCGCTCAGCAACGATGGCGACGCGACGATCGGCGGTCGCCTGCACCGCGTTTCGAACCAGATTGACGATCGCCTGCGCAAGTTCGATTTCCTGTGCCAGCACGACGAGGTCGAGGTCCCCAGGCACGATGGTCAGCGTCACGCCGGCCGCGCGCGCTTCAGGATGAACGAGCGCGGCGACGGTGTCGAGCAACGTCGCGACGGGCAGCGGTGAAGGATCGTCGACCGCCCGTCCGCCGAAACGGCGCAGACGGCGCACCAGGGTGGCGAGCGCGACCGTCTTGCGTTCGATCAGCTGTGCGCCCTCATGCAGCTCTTGGGGATCTGACAAGGGGGAGGCGCTGATCTCGGCGAGGTGGCGCGCCTCAATGGCGAGCGTGGAGAGCGGCTGACTGATCTCGTGAATTACCGCGACCGACATCGCACGAAGCGTCTTGAGCCGCTCTGCCTGGAACAGCAAACGGTCGCGTCGAGCGAGATCGGCGCGGGCGCGGATATCGGCATCGGCGAAGCTGCCGGCGAGATAACCAACCACCGCGACCGCGGCGAGTCCCATGTGCACTGACAGCGTCGCGTCGAGCGAGGCGAGGCCGGCGGTGCGCGGCAACACGACGACGGCGCTGACGAGAATCGCCGCCCAGGCCACTGCTCGTCCGAAGCGGAGGCCGATCCAGGTGATCGCGAGCAGGAGCGGGGCTGCGGGATGACCGAGCCCGATGCGGCCGAGCGTCCAGATGGTAGCGAATGCGGTCGTGAGCACGACGCCCGCCTCGACCAGCATAGCTGCACGAGGTTTCACGATGCGGAGTCGCTCGCCCTGCACGAAGGTTTCAATGAGCCACAGCAGCGGCGGTGCCAGGAGCAATACGCCGAGCAGGTCGCCGACCGCGAAGGCTGCTAGCGAGCCGACGAGTTCGGCTGCTGTGGCGACGTGGGTGATGTCCGGGCGCAGGAATACGGTCGGTAATGAAAGCGCGACCGCTGCGAACGGCGCCAGCACCGCCGCGAGCCCGAGCGGCATGGGCGGCGTCGCGAAGCGCGTGCCGTTGGCCCGTGCGGCAAGGTGCTGCACGACGCCGACCGCTATACCGTAGCCGATCACCGGCCTTACGATGCCCCAGGCCTGCAGCGGCCAGTCCGCCCCAGCGGCGGCGACGACGCCATCGAGCAGTTGGACGATCAGCTCGGCCAATACCACCCAGCCAGTCGCGCGCGCGCCGCGGCGCCACAACACTGCGAAACGCAGGCCGGCGGCGGGATAGCACAGCGAATAATAACCGCTGTCGCCCCAGATCGCGGCAAGCTGGTGCAGCACGTAGAAACCAAGTGCGTAGGCCGGCAGCCACGCCCATCCCCGCGCCATCGCCGCCGTCACGGCGGGCATCGGCACCGCTTCTTCGACTTTGCTGATTGCCCCCGCAGTCATGGCCACCGTGTTGGCGCAATCGGTCGTCGGCTCCAAGCCGGGAAATTCCCGGTCTCCGCGGAACTGCCGACCCTACTGATCCGATCTCTCCGGGTTTTTTCCGGATAGCCTGTGGCGCGGCTCATGCCCCATCAGCCGTGGCGATCGAACCGCCTGCCCCCGCATCCGTCGGGGCTGGCGGGATCGAAGGGCGCATCGATGATGCGAACGGGGGTGTCATGAAACGGATCGGACTCGCGGCGGCGGTCGTGATTACGCTTGCCGGGTGCAGCGCAGCGCGCGACGACGCGGCGCGGGGCGGTGGCGACCGCCTCGCCGCGGTGCGCGCAGCGCTTGTCGCGCACAACTACGGGCAGGGCGTGACCCTCGCGAAAGCGGCTGTGAAGGCGACGCCGCACGATCCCAAAGCGCAGTTCGAGCTCGCCCGAGCGGAGGCGCTCGTCGACGATCAGGGCTCAGCGCTTGATGCGCTGGGTGCGGCCGTAGAAGCGGGACTTGCTGATCCCACCACGGCGCTCGAAGACCCTGCGTTCGATTCGATACGCGGATCCGCGCGCTTCGCCGCCATTCGCAACCGAGCGACGCCCGGCGCATTCGGGACAGGGATGCTCGCCGCGGGCGAGGGAAGCGACCGGGTGACGATCGACAGGCGGGGCGGCCACGACACGGTGAGAGCCGGCGACGTCGTGCTCGACGGCGATTTCTAAAGATTTCACGGGGGCAATGGGATGAGAAGAGGGGGCAAAGTGGCGCTCGTGCTGCCGTTCGCACTGATGGCCGGTGCGGCGAGCGCCAGCGTGGTGCAGGGCACCGGCAGCGCGCCGATTACCAAGGACGTGTCGACTGTCCGCGCCATGGCGGACGACGCGGCACGGCGCGACCTGGTCAGGCAGATGTTGCGCCAGACGATCGGCGCGGATCGACTGGGTGAAGTGCCTGCCGGCCAGATCGCAATCCTCGCCGGGCAGATTCGCCCGGACATGATCACCGGCCAGACCAGCAGCCGGGAAGGCAAGACATTCATCGTTCGGCTCACCGCAGACATCGACGAGGCCTGGTTTCATCAGCAGATCGACGGGCTCGGCATTGCTTCCTCTTCACAACGCGCGGATGGCGACCGGCAGAAGATCTTCGTCATGCTCGACGAGACGACGGGCGTTGCGGGCGACTTCACGACCCCCGCGGAGACAACCGTCGATTATGATCATCTGACCGGCGGCTCATATAGCGATCATTCGACCGAGCAGGCGGCGAGCAAGGACGCCTCGGCGTCAAGTTCGCGCAGCGCGGCGGCGTTCCGTACGCGCAGCTCCGGCGCCTATCGCGCGAGCGGATCGGCCGCATATCGCGAGGACGGCGCCGCTGCTTACGGCGCAAGTGGGCCAGACGGCTCGGCCGCGGGGCGGGCGCGCAGCACGGCGGCGGGCGGATATAGCGGCAGCGCGGCCGGCGGTTATTCGGGATCGGCAGCCGGCGCCTACAGCGCACGGTCGGATCAGGCGGCGCTGCACAAATCTTCCTATGCCAATCGCACCCGGGTCGACGCGGAGGTGCATGACGACGTCCATTATCACGAGCATGTAATCTATCAGCGTCCGCCGGCCGACTCGCCCGGTGGGATGGCGTTGTCGGCGCTGGCCGAACGCCTCGGGCAATATGGCGTGGCGATGGCCGATCCGGACGTGCCGCTCGCCACCTTCTTCGACGGCCAGCCGCCGCGCTACGCCGATCTTCAGCACAGCGCCCGGTTCAAGCCGTTCCTCGCCTCGTTGGCGGCAGACGGCGCGCCGTTCTTCATGGGCGGCACGATGCGCGTGGAATACCAGCCGGGTCGCGACCCGGCGACGGGCAGGATCGTCTGCAGCGGGACGCTCGAGGCGCGCGCCTATTCGACGCGAGACTATGGCATGATCGGCGTCGGCAAGGCGGCAGCGAGCGCGAGCGGCACCAGTCCTGTCGAATGTGAGGGCAATCTTGCCGGGACGCTTGCCCGCGGAACCGGTGATAAGATCGGTCCCGGCGTCCAAAGTTACTGGCGCCGCATTGCGCGTAACCAGGCGAGCGCTGGACAGGATTCACGCGAAGCCGCCGACTATGCGCTGGTGCTTCGCGCCGCACGGTTCGACATGGCGATGCAGGCCAACATCTTCGCGGCGCTACAATCCACGCCCGGTGTCCAGAGCCAGAATCTCGTGTCGCAAGGCGGCAACGAGATGCGCTTTGCCGTGCGCTATGCCGGACCGGTCCCCCTTCAGATCGCGCTTTATCAGAAGCTGCATGACCAGCCCGAATTTGCCGACATGCAAGCGACTGCGGCGAACCGGAGCGTCACGATCTGTCTGTCGGGCTGCGGAGCCACGCAATGATCCTTGCCGCGATCGCCGCCGCGATGGCTGCCGGCGCGGCGCCGGGGCCGGCGACACCGCACATTTGGGTGGCTCCGGGACTCTATGGCCTTGCCAATTCGGCCTGTGCGCCGGGACCGGGCGAGCCGACCGCGATCGTCGCCCCGCCATTCTGCTCGGCCCTGTCGTTCAGTCACCTGCAGGCGGTCCGCGATGGCTTCGTGGCGGCGATGGCTGCGCATTTTCCGGGCGTCGTCGCGAACGTAGGCGAAGGGCTGCCGCCCGACGCAACGCCGCGGGCGCGGCTCGCCGACACGCTGATCGCTTCGCTGACGCTGACCCGCGCGACGATCTGGCGGATCGACAAGCCGGTCGGCACCGACGCCTTCCTGCCGATCACGCTGACGCTCGACATCACCGACGCGGCGACCGGTGAAGTGGTGTTCACCCGCACCCGTTCGCAGATCGCGGAAGGGACCTTCGCCGCGGCGGAAGTCGAAGGCGCATTGGCCGCGCAGTTCCCGGCCAAACTCCTCGCCACCATGCAGGCGCTGGTCGCCGAGGCTGCGGCGAACTGGCAGTCGCGCTCCCAGACCGCGACGGTCGTCGGTCGCGCCGGCAAGGCCTGGATCGTCGATCGCGGCCGCTCGGCGGGACTGACCGTCGGCACGGCGATCGGAGCGGACGGACAGGTGGTCTACGCGGGAGCCGACTACGCCGTGGTCGCTCCAACGCTCGGCGACTATGCGATCGGGCAGAAGCTCACGCGCACGATCGTCGCTCCAGCCGCGATGCTGGCGCGACCGGGCGTGCTGACCGTGATCGGTGCCTCGCCTGAAGGCTACGCGCCGCGTTACCTCGCCGGGATCTTCGAGGAGGCGCTCGGCCAGCACACCGGCTTGGCGCCGATGCCGGTCAATCCGAGTTTCGCCGATCTGCGTTCGCTGGCGCTGGGCGAGGCTCAGCAGCTCTCCGGCGAAGCGCGCAGCATGCCCGACTACATCGCCGACATCGATATCGTCACGCTGCCGGCCGCGCATTTCGCCAGCAACATTCCGGGCGTGACGATCGACCGCTATGATGCGCACGCATTCGTCAGCCTGGTCGACCGGACGGGGCGGGTGGTGTTCGTCGCGCATGGCGAGGGCCGGATCACCGACAAGGTCGCGGGCGAGATGCGCTTCTCGGCCGATCAGCGGCGCGACACGAGCGTTCGCAACGCTCTGATCGACGCCGCGACCAAGCTCGCCCAGTTCAAGCCTCAGTCGCTCTCGCTCCCGGTCGACAAGGCGGGCGACGCGCTGACGATCCATGACCCCGGCGGCTCGCTGCCGGTTGGCGTGCAACTTACCGTTCTCCACAAAATCGGCCATGTCTCCGGCATTTCCGAGCCGGTCCTGGTGCCCGTCGGCGAGGTGACGACCACCGTGCTCGCGCCAGACGGCGTGCTGGCGTCCGACACGGGCGTGAAACCGCTCTCGCTGTTTCACGATGATGTTGTTGCCATCGAGACCGGCGGTCAGCCGCTCGCCAGTCGGCTGGGCGTCACCATCTGTGCGACGAGTGATGATCATCGCGGCGCGATCGTGCCGGCGATCTGGCCTGCCGCGAGCGCCGCCAGCTTCGCGGGCAGGTTCAGGGGACCGGTGTATCGGCTCGGACTGCCCGATCGGCTTCGCGCCCTCGGTGTCGAGTTCGCAAGCTGGGAGCATTTCGCGCCCGCCGAGCCGCCGAAGACCGATCGCTGCTTCGCTCCTGTGGTGGCGGTGACAGCAGCGGGCGGGGGAAAATACCAGCTTACCGCCGGCTATCGCCTGATGCGCGACGGCGAGCGGATCGCCGGTGGCGGACTTCAGGAAACGATGACGCCCACACCACTGCCGGCGACAACGACATCATCCGACGGTGCGGCGATGCTCCAGCAGGACCTCGCCGACCAGCTCCTGCCGCTCGCCGACCGCGCTGCGGTGGCACTGCTGCCGACATCCTGAAACCTGACGACATGAAGGGGGACCAACTGATGAAGAGACTTATCGGCTACGGAGCAGTCGCGCTGCTGCTCGCCACGCCCGCTGCGGCGCCCGCACAGTTCGGAGGCCTGGGCAAACTCGGCCACGCATTTGGCGGGGGCGTCTCGACCGGCGACGGCGAGGCGTTCCTGCTCAACGCCGCGCATTCGACCAAGAACGTGATGATTTCCGCGGCGCTGCTTGCGCAAGCGGTGACCAACCGCGCCGATCTGACGGGCGCGAAGGCGACGATCGATGCGCTCAACAACGCCCAATCGGTCAAGGAACTGGACGCTCATCGCGACGAACTGGCCTCCAACCTGCAGGTGCTCGACCAGCGCGCCGACCTCAGTGGTGACATCGCCGCTGCCTATGCTCAGGGCGACGATCAGCAGAAGAAACTCATTGGCCTTGCGGTCGCCAATCTCGCGATCGGGATCGTACGGAACACCCAGCTTGCCGGCCAGGCGCCCGGGATGATCAAGGGAATCTCGCGCAATCCAGCGCTGGCTACTCGGATCGGCGAGTTCAAGGCTGCCGCCGAGCTGCTTGGTCTGCAGGCCAAGGGTTTGAAGGGGATCGTGGGAAGCGTTCCCAAGCTGCTCGCCGCCGCCAAGGTGCAAGGACCGGCTGCGTCCGCGACTAGCGAACCGCAACCGATCTCGCTTTGAGATTGGGCTGAGCCCAAATTCGAGTTCGGCGCAGAGCCGTCTGATGGTATGGACAAGTCTCTCACATCCTGCCGATCTGGGGATGATCCCGTCTTCGGTAACGCTGCATGCGGCTGCTTCACACTTGGACAGCCGAATGCTCCGGGCGGCGTAGCGACCCCGCCGCCCGGGTCAGCGCGTCCATCCTGCTCAGTCGGCGGCATCGGATGATGGCCGAGGGCTTTGACCTCTCGGACTTTTTCGAGAAAGCGCGCGCAGTTCAGCGCACTGAGATGTTTGCCTGCTTGTTCGCTGATGCGGTCACGCTATCGTTTGCTGGGCCGGTCGTTCAAGCGCGGACGACGGGGGGAGGGGGCAGCTTGAATCCACCGTTGCGAGAGCAATTCTCACCTATCCAGCTGATCCGTTCCGGACGCTGGCATAGCGCTCTGTTCGGAACCTATGCGCTCAGCCTGAGCTTCTTCGAGGCCGTTGTGCTTC
>Ga0164242_10001757_pt1 | contig 25514 bp, 30 predicted proteins | sample OricomgcompostMG_FD_108783 | JGI IMG/M metagenome (GOLD analysis project Ga0164242, IMG submission 108783) | Miracle-Growth compost microbial communities from Emeryville, California, USA - Original compost - Miracle growth compost (MG) ...
ATGTGCGGCCGCGCGTACTCGCCGCGCTTCCTGTGGATGTGGCCGAACGCGCGCATCTCGGTGATGGGCGGCGAGCAGGCCGCCTCCGTGCTCGCCACGGTGCGCCGCGACGGCATCGAAGCGAAGGGCGGCACGTGGAGCGCGGAAGAGGAAGAGGCGTTCAAGCAGCCGATCCGCGACCAGTACGAGCGCCAGGGGCATCCGTACTATGCGAGCGCGCGCCTGTGGGACGACGGCGTGATCGATCCCGCGCAAACGCGCGACGTGCTCGGCCTCGGGCTGTCGGCCACGATGAACGCGCCTATCGAGGAAACGCGCTTCGGCGTGTTCCGCATGTAAGCGCGCGGAGGAGAACATGACGATGCAATACGAAACGCTGCTGGTCGAAGTGACGGGCCATGTCGCGACTGTCACGCTCAATCGCCCCGACGTGCGCAACGCGTTCAACGAGACGATGATCGCCGACGTGACCGCCGCCTTCACGGCGCTCGGCGCGCGCGACGACGTGCGCGCGATCGTGCTCGCGGGCAATGGCAAGGCCTTTTGCGCGGGCGCGGACCTGAACTGGATGCGCAAGATGGCCGGCTACTCCGACGCGGAGAACCGAGCCGACGCACTGCGTCTCGCACACATGCTCTCGGTCGTGTACCGCTGCCCGAAGCCCGTGATCGCGCGCGTGCATGGCGACGCCTACGCGGGCGGCATGGGTCTCGTGTGCGTAGCCGATATCGTCGTGGCGGTGGAGACGGTGCACTTCTGCCTGTCCGAAGCGCGTCTGGGTTTGATGCCCGCAACCATCGCGCCGTATGTGATCCGCGCGTTGGGCGAGCAGGCTTCGCGGCGGTATTTCGTCACGGCGGAAGCGTTCGATTGCGCGACGGCGCTGCGTCTCGGCCTCGTGAGCGAAGCGGTGAGCGCCGGCGAGCTGGACGCCACGGTTGCGCGCATCGCCGACACGCTCTGCGCGAACAGCCCGAACGCGGTGCGCGAGTGCAAGCAGCTCGTGCAGGACATCGCGGGCGAGACGATTGATAACGCGCTGATCGAAGACACGGCCGTACGCATCGCGCGCATCCGCGCGAGCGAAGAGGGGCGCGACGGCGTGTCGTCGTTCCTCGAAAAGCGCACGCCGCGTTGGCGCGATTCGGCGTGAGTCACGGGCGAACCAGAACGATAGCGAGACCTCCTATGTTCAACAAGATTCTGATCGCCAACCGCGGCGAGATTGCCTGCCGCGTCGCGGCCACCTGCCGGCGCCTTGGCGTGAGGAGCGTGGCCGTTTATTCGGATGCCGATGCCAACGCCAAGCACGTTGCGGCGTGCGACGAGGCGGTGCATATCGGCGAGGCGGGCGCGCAGCAGAGCTACCTGCGCATCGAGCGCATCATCGCAGCCGCGCAAGCGACCGGCGCGCAGGCCATTCACCCGGGCTACGGATTTCTTTCGGAAAACGAAGATTTCGGCCGCGCATGCGAAGCGGCCGGCGTTGTCTTCATCGGGCCGCCCGTGGAGGCGATCGCCGCGATGGGCTCGAAGGCCGCCGCCAAGGCGCTCATGCATGCAGCGGCCGTGCCGCTCGTGCCGGGCTACCACGGCGACGACCAGGACCCCGCGCTGTTGCAACGCGAAGCCGACGCCATGGGCTATCCCGTGCTGCTCAAGGCGAGCGCGGGCGGCGGCGGCAAGGGCATGCGCGTGGTCGAGCGCAGCGCCGATTTCGCGGCCGCGCTCGCGTCGTGCAAGCGCGAGGCCGCGAGCAGCTTCGGCAACGACCGCGTGCTGATCGAGAAGTACCTCACGCGCCCGCGCCACGTGGAAGTGCAAGTGTTCGCCGACCGGCACGGCGGCGCGGTCTATCTGTTCGATCGCGATTGCTCCGTGCAGCGCCGCCACCAGAAAGTGCTCGAAGAAGCGCCTGCGCCGGGCCTCGACGAGCGCGTGCGGCGCGCGATGGGCGAAGCCGCCGTTGCCGCCGCGCGAGCGGTCGACTACGTGGGCGCGGGCACGGTCGAATTCATCATGACGGACGCCGACTTCTACTTCATGGAGATGAACACGCGCCTTCAGGTCGAGCACCCGGTGACGGAAATGATCACGGGACTCGATCTCGTCGAATGGCAGTTGCGCGTGGCGGCGGGCGAGCCGCTGCCGCTCGAACAGTCGCAACTCGCGGTGACGGGGCACGCGCTGGAAGCGCGTATCTATGCCGAGAATCCCGCGCGCGGCTTCTTGCCTTCCACGGGCACGCTCAAGCATCTGCGCATGCCGGCGGGCGTCGAATTCCGGATCGGCGCGGTGGGCGAGCGGGCGAGCGTGCGTATCGACAGCGGTGTGCGCGAGGGCGACACGATCACGCCGTTCTACGACCCGATGATCGCCAAGCTCATCGTGCATGGCGCGACGCGCGACGCAGCGCTCGCGCGTATGCGGCGGGCGCTGGAGGCATGCGAAGTGGTCGGCCCGCACACGAACGTGGCGTTCCTGCACCGGCTCGTGACCTGCGAGCCGTTCGCAAGCGCCGATCTCGATACGGGCCTGATCGAGCGTCATCACGATGCGCTGTTCGCGCCGCAGAACCAGCCGTTGCGCGAAGCGCTCGCGCTGGCCTGCGCGGCGCTGATCGCGCGCGAGGGCGGCGTGGGACTGGGCGTGTCGCCGTGGCAGGCGCTGGCGCATTGGCGGCTCAATGGCGGCTTCGCGCAGACCTTCGCGTGGCGCGACATCGAAAGCGATGCGGCGTTGTCGACGGTATTCACGCACGATGGCGGCGCGCAAACGCTCGCGTGCGCAGACGAGGAAGAGCGCTACACGTGGTGGCGCGGCGAAGGCGAGAACGAATACGGCGCAACCATCGGCAATACGCGCGTGACGGGCCGCGTGTTCATCGACGGTGACGTTTTCCACGTGTTCTGCCTTGGCACGGCCATGTCGTTCGAATGGCAGAACCTGCTCGCGCACGCAGCGGACGCCGAGCATGGCGAGGGCCGCCTCACGGCGCCGATGCCGGGCAAGGTGATCGCGGTGCTCGTGGAGCCGGGCGCGGTGGTGGAGAAGGGCGCGCCGCTCATCGTGATGGAGGCGATGAAGATGGAGCACACCATCGGTGCGCCGGCGGCGGGCAAGGTGACCGAGGTGCTTTATGCCGTGGGCGACCAGGTCGCCGATGGCGCGCAACTGCTGGTGCTCGAAGCGGAGTGACGGCGTTGCGAGCGTAACGACGCCGAGAGCGTTGGACCCTGGGGCGTTTCGCGAGAGCGGAGCGCTTTTTTTATGTTCCCTCGCATCTTTACGGTCGGCACGCGGCAAGCGCCAGATTCATCCACGCCAGCTTGGTAGCCGAAAAGTGCCAGCCCGCTTGCGCAGACTGACAAAGGAAGGCCGGTCGTGACGAATCACCCGGGGGGCTTGGATATCCGGCTTTCAGACCACGGTCCGGCGATCAGGAACGTTCGTTCCAGGTGTCCTTGTGGATGATGTTGCCGTCCTTGTACGACCAGGTGATCGTCTCATAGCGCAGCTCGACTTCCTCGAGGTGGTTGGGACGCGTGTCGCCATAGCCCTGGATTGCGAACTGCGTGGCCGGCCGCGGCGACATCCAGAATCGCTGGGGCATCGCGCGGATCAGCGGCTGCGGCAGCGGCCATGGCATGGGCGAGGCGCCGCGGGCACGCGCGAGACTTCGGTGTGCGCCTGCACGTCACGCTCCCACGGGCGGCCATGCACTTCGTCGCGCTGGACAATGACGAGGCCAAGATCACCTTCCGGGACGGGGATCCGGACAAACCGGAAATCAGCGGCTTTCATCACCATTCGCAGGCGCGTGACCTCGTCACCAGCGATCGCTGCTGGCTCTCGCGCAACATGATCCGTACGCAGTCGAACAACAAGCTGCGCATGGAGGACTGGTCGGGTCAGGAAGCGTCGTTGGCATTGCGCGCGAGCTGATGCACGTCGGCCCCCTGGCCTCGCTGGGGTTTCTGATCCAGGGTAAGTAAGCGGCTTTTCGAGCCCGGATCGCCGCTGGCTGGCGCACCTGGCGCGCGAGGACGATACCGCGTGAGCGCCGCGTGTAGCGTCACTGCGCGCGAGCGAGCGCGCACGAATGATCGAGCAAGCCTTCGGCGGTGCCCGTGCCGCCTTCCACGTCCAGGCCGCTATTGACGACGAGCCAGCCGTCGCGCGCGGTGTCGGGGCCGGCGCCGGTCACGAGGATCGTCTGCACGGCCATGCTTTGCTGCGGCCCGAGATCGTGCTCGACCACGCGGAAAGGGTTGTTGCGGTCGGTGAGGCTCATTACGCGCGTGATGCGGTAGCGCTTGCCGTCCAGCGTCGTCCAGCGCCACGTGCCGGGTGCGTCGTGGCGATACGGTGCGAGCGCATCGGCAATATCGTTGCGCATGCAATCGACGTGAATATGCAGCTGATTCTGCGAGCGCCGCTGCGACGAGTTGATTTCGAGGCCGAGCTGGGTAGGGGCAAGCGTCGTTTTCAGCCTGGCGTCCACGTAGCGGCCCGCGGCCCATGCGCCCGCCCAATACTCGGGCGAACCGCCATAGAGAATCTCGGCGCTTTCGATGCCGGACACGCGGTCGGTCGGAATCAGCAGATATTGTGCGCGTCCGTTGATGTCCTTGAGCACCGCGTAGCGCTTTTGCAGGTCCACGGTCGTGCACGGCCCGGGGTCGCCCTGGTCGCGCGCGTTCGGCACGCATTGTTCGCCGACGACCTTCCAGAGCCCGTTCGCGTCGAGGGTGGAAAGACGCACGCAGCCGCTGGCGGCGAGTGCGGCAACGAGCGAGAGGACGAGCGCCGCGAGAGCGGAGCGGCGGCTGCGGCAGGCGGACGAGGCGTCAAGCATGGGTGCGCAATGAGCGAGTTTATTTACGGCGCGGGTGGAACGTCATGGGCTGCGCGCGCGAAGACGCATCGGTGCGCGCATCGGCGTTGACGGACGCATCGGCGGGTCCGCAGGTTCCGCACGTGCCGCAGCCGTCGCCGCAATGGCCGGTCGCGCCCTTCGGCTGCATGAGGCGGCCCACGCGTTGCGCGAATGCGCCGCGTTGCGGCTGGAGCAGTGCGGCCGCGGCGGCGGCCTGCCACCGTGCGGTCATGCGCGGCGCGAGCTTGCGCAACGCCGTCCACAGGCTCGCCGCCACGAGCAGCGCGATGAGCGCATATTGAAGAACGAGGCTCGTGCTCATACGAAGCGGCTCGCGATCTGGTAGGTGATGAACGAGGCCGCATAGGCCACCACGAACATGTAGCTGAACGAGACCACCACGGCGCGCCACGAACGCGTCTCGCGGCGGATCACGGCGAGCGTCGACATGCACTGCGGCGCAAACGCGAACCACACCATCAGCGAAAGCGCGCTGGCCACCGAGAAGTTTTGCGCGAGCGTGTGGCCGAGCGCGACGATGTCGCCATCGCCGCTCGCCACCGAGTAGACCGTCGCGAGCGCGGCGACTGCCGTTTCGCGCGCGGCGAACGCGGGAATCAGCGCGAGGCTCATCTGCCAGTTGAAGCCGAGCGGCGCGAACGGCCACTGCAGCGCGCGGCCCAGATAGCCCGCGATCGTGTAGTCGATGGCGGGTTGCGTCGCGCCGGCGGGCGGCGCAGGGAAGGTGGAGATGAACCACATCAGCACGGTCAGCGCGAGGATGATGCCGGTGAGACGCTTGAGGAAGATCGAGCCGCGCTCCCACAAGCCGATCGCGACGTCGCGCGCGCGCGGCAGACGGTACGAAGGCAGTTCCATCAGCAGTGCGTGCTCGCCGCGGTCGCGGCGCAACTTCTTCATCACCCAGCCCACCGCCATCGCGCCCACGATGCCGGCCGCGTAGAGCGCGAACAGCACGAGCCCTTGCAGGTTGAACACGCCGAAGATCAAGCGGTGCGGAATGAACGCGCCGATCAGGAGCGCGTACACGGGCAGGCGTGCCGAGCACGTCATGAGCGGCGCGACGAGCATCGTGGCGAGCCGGTCGCGCGGATCGGAAATGCTGCGCGTGCCCATCACGCCGGGAATCGCGCACGCGAAGCTCGACAGCAGCGGAATGAACGAGCGGCCCGTCAAGCCGACCGAGACCATCATGCGGTCGAGCAGGAAGGCCGCGCGCGGCAGATAGCCCGATTCCTCCAGCACGAGGATGAAGAAGAACAGCACCAGAATCTCGGGCAGAAAGCCGAGCACGGTGCCGACGCCGCCGAACAGGGCATCGGTGACGAGGCTGCGCAACGGGCCGTCGGGCAGCGCCGCGCCCGCGACGCCGCCGAGCCAGGAAAAGCCGTCGCCGATGGTGTCGGTGAGCGGCTTGCCGAGCGAATAGACGGCCTGGAACACGAGGAACATCACCACCGCGAGAATCAGCGGGCCCAGCACCGGATGCAGCGCGAAGCGGTCGATGGCGTCGTCGCGCGCGTCGGTGGCGCGCGGCATCGTCACGGCGCCGGCGAGAATGCGCCGCACGGTGGCGTGCAGGTCGGCGTCGTCGTTCGCGCTGTCTGCGTGCGACGCGGGCGCCGCGTTCATGTCCACGCGGTCGATCAGGTCGATCAGCGCCTGGGCGCCGCCGCGCTGCACGGCCACGGTTTCGACCACGGGCATGCCCAGTTCGCGCGAGAGCGTGGCGACATCGACCGCGATGCCGCGGCGCCGCGCGGCGTCCATCATGTTGAGCGCGAGCACGACCGGGCGGCCCATGCGCTTGACTTCGAGCACGAAGCGCAGATGCAGGCGCAGGTTGGTGGCGTCGGCGACGCAGACGATCAGGTCGGGCGCCGCCTCGCCCGGATAGCGGCCGAGCAGCACGTCGTGGGTGACGCGCTCGTCGGGGCTGGTCGAATCGAAGCTGTAGGCGCCGGGCAAATCGAGCACCTGGATATGGCGGCCCGTGGGCGTGGCGAAGCGGCCTTCCTTGCGCTCGACGGTCACGCCCGCATAGTTCGCGACCTTCTGGCGCGCGCCCGTGAGCAAATTGAAGAGCGCGGTCTTGCCGCAATTGGGATTGCCGACGAGGGCGATGCGCAGCGGTGCCTGGCTCATGCGACGGCTCCCGCGCAGGCGTTCAGGTTCACGCTCACGCGCTGTGCCTCCGCGCGGCGCAGCGCGAAGCGCGTCGAGCCGATCTGCACGAGCAGCGGGTCGGCGCCCCAGGGCGCGCGCGCCACGACGCGCACGGGTTCGCCGGGGACGAAGCCGAGGTCGCGCAGCCGTTGGGCGATGGGATCGCGGGCCGAGGCATCCTCGACACGCTCGACGTAGGCAGTGGCGCCCTTGGTCAGGTCGGTCAACCGCATGGGGAATTCTTACTGTTTTGAAATGAGAACGTTTCTCATTGTAGCGGCGATGGCGGAGGGTGGGGCGCGAGTCGGGCAGGCGGGCGGCGCTGCGGGGAAGGCGCGGGGCGGGAAGCGCGCATCACTGCGGGGATCGGAGGGAGGGGTGTGCGGATTTGCCGCGTCGCGTCGATGCGGCGGCGAGGAAGGATTGCGTGCAGGAGCGAGGCAAGAACATCGGATCGGCAAGATCGGCAACCTGCCCTGCGCGTACGCCGACCTGCCCGGCCAGCGTACGCACGCCAACACCTTCAGGCGTTACTGCGGGCGTTACTGCGCGATGGGCACCGTGACATCGGTTCCGAACCAATGCTCCGAAATCTTCTTGAGCGTTCCGTCCTGCTTCAACGACGTGAGCGCATCGTTGATCGCCTTCTCGAACTTGGGATTGCCCTTGCGGAACGCAATGCCCATGTCCTGATTGGCGCCCTTGAGCACGGCGCCGGGGCGCAGCGGCAGTTGTGAAGTCTTGATGATGTACGGCAGCATCAAGCGGTCGTCGATCGTGGCGTCGATCCGCTTCGCAGCCAGGTCGCGCAGCTTTTCCGGCGCGCCCGGATAGGTCTGCACGTTGATGCCCGGCACGGCGCGCGCCATCTGGTCGTAGTTCGTGCCGAGCGTCACGCCGAGCTTCTTGTCGCCCTTGAACTCGTCGAGCGACTTGAACTCGCGTTTGTCGTCGGCGCGCTGGATCAACTGCGCGGCGGAATAGGTATAAGGCTGGCTGAAATCGAGCGCCTGCTGGCGTTGCGGCGTGATGGTCACCTGATTGACGATCACGTCGAATTTGCCGGCTTGCAGCGCCGCGATGATGCCGCTCCATTCGGTGGGAATGAACTCGGGCTTCACGCCCAGCCTGGCGGCAACGGCTTTCGCGACGTCGACGTCGAAGCCGACGAGTTCGCCCTGGGCGTTGCGCGAGTCGAAGGGCGGATACGTGCCTTCCAGACCGATCTTGAGCACCCCGGCCTGCTTCACGCTGTCCAGCAGGTCTTCCGCATGCGCGGCAACGGCGCTCAGGCCAAACGCCGATACGGCAAGTACGCTGGTAAGGAAGAGCTTCGAAAGCCTCATGGCACGTCTCCTGGTTCTTCGAGTAGTGGACTGCGCGACGCCGCGCGCAAGCATCTTACCCCGTCAAATTTCCGGCGCAGGCAAGGTCCCCAAAATCGCTTCGAACGCGAGCCCGATCGCGAGCAGCCGGCGGTCGCTGCCGTTTGGCCCGTCGAGCTCCAGACCGACCGGCAGTCGCGCGCCGGTCAGCCCGGCGGGCAGCGCGAGCCCGGGAATGCCCGCGTTGCTCGCGGGATCGGTATTGCGCAGATACGCCTCCAGTTCGTCGATCGGTGCGCCGCCATCGATCGACACGCTCGACGATCCGTTCACCTCGTCGATCTGCGCCGCCGCGAGGCGCGTCGTCGGAAACAGCAGCGCATCGAGGCCGCCGGCGGCGAAGGTCTGCGCATAGAGCTGCTGCAGGCGCGGGCGCCAGAGCGTCATCGCCGTCTGGTAGTCGCCGCCGCGCGTATCGGCGAGGATCGCGTCGTAGGCCGCGCGCACGTCCGGGCTCGCGATGCGCGCCGCCACGTCCGCCACGGTCCGCGCGGGGGCATGGTTCGCGACGAGCCACTGCTGCAGATCCTCGATCGGCTCGTGCAGCGCGATGGCCATGCTCACGCGGTCATTGAGCGCGAAGATGTCGCCCATCTCCACGGGCACGAGCGTCACGCCGGCCGCCTCGAGTCTGGCGAGCGCCGCGCGGGCCACGTCCTCGGTGGCGGTCTCGAGGCCGGCCCAGAACGGCGCGGGCAAGCCCACGCGCAGGTTCGCCACGGCGGCCCGGGCAAGCGGGCCGTGGCCGGTGATCACGCCGTCGATGAGCGCCGCGTCGGCGACGGTGCGCGCCATCGGCCCGACGGTGTCGCGCGTATGGCTGATCGGCACGACGGCCTGCGGGTCGTGGTAGCGGCGCTGCGTGCCGCCGTCGCCCACGCTCGGGCGCAAGCCGACGATGCCGCACAGCGCGGCGGGGATGCGCGTGGAGCCGCCGGTGTCGGTGCCGAGTCCCGCGGGCACGATGCGCGCCGCGATAGCGGCGGCCGTGCCGCCCGACGAGCCGCCGGGGATTCGTTCGGGATCCCAGGGATTGCGCACGGGGCCCGCGTGCGGCGCGAGATTGGTGCTCGTGATACCGAACGCGAGCTCGTGCATGTTGGCCTTGCCGAGCACGATCGCGCCCGCGTCCACGAGCCGCTGCACCGAAGGCGCATGGCGCGCGGGGACGAAGCCTTCGAGCGCGGGCGTGCCCGCCGAGGTTTGCAGGCCGCGCGTGTTGATGTTGTCCTTCACGACCACGGGCAGCCCCGCGAGCGGCAGATGCGCGCGCTCGTTCGCGCCGAGCGTGTCGATGCGCTGCGCGGCCGCGAGTGCGCCCTCCACGTCGAGCACCGTGAGCGCGTTGAGGTTCTCCAGCGCCTCGGCGCGCGCGAGCAAGGTGGCGGTGTAATCGGCGGCTTTGAGCCGCCCCGCGCGGATGGCCTCGACGGCTTGCGTCGCGCTCAGTTCCAGTTGCTGGTCGACAGTCCAGGTCATGCGATCTCCTCGTCGTGCGGCCCGGCGCCTGCTACCGCTTCATGAAGCGCAGCGCGATGCGGGCGAGCGCGGGAACGAACGTCGGACGCAAGAGGCGCGAGTCGTAGCCCTGCATGCGCTCGCGGTCTTCCCGCAGACACAGCTCGATCATGTCGCGCGGCTTGAGCGAATCGCCCAGCACCTCGCGGTTGGCGGGCAGGAAGTTCGAGTCGTGCGCGACGCCGTCGGCGTCGATGCCGCGCGCGATCGCCATGCGGTCCCACACCAGTTTGGCCCAGATTGCGGCGACGCGCAGCGCGTGCCACGGCCGGCGCCACCAGGGCAGATTCTTGCGATACCACGTCACCCAGTTCACGAAGAAGAGGATGTGGCGCGCTTCCTCCTGGATCACGGGCTCGAAGGTTTCGACGAGTTCGGCGGGAAAAAATCCCGAGCGCTGCGCCGAGCGGAACAGGCCGAACGCGAAAAAGCTGTCGATGCACTCGCTGTAGCCCGTGAACATCCACGCCCATTCGGGGTCTTTCGGCGGCGGGTAGCTGGGCTCGGGAGCGAGCGCGATGCCGTAGGCCTCGACGAGATGCGAGAGCACGACCTTGTGGCGCGCCTCTTCGTCGCCGTCCATCTCGATGGCGGCGCGCAGGAGCGGATCGGTCAGCGTGGCGGCGTAGGTCTTCACGCGGATCGACGCGCGGCCTTCGGTCTGCACGGCGATGTCCCAGATCGGCAGCGAAGTCAGGCGCCGCAGGGCGTCGGGCTCGAGCTTCGGCCAGTCGAGTACGGCGGGGCGGTAGGGATCGTGCGTGTCGAGCAGCATCCGGCAGAACATCTCCCGGTGCTCGTCCGATCCGATCCTGATGAGCCCTGGCGTGTCGTGAGTCCAGTGCCGCAGCGCGGCGTGCTGGTCGGCGAGGGCGCTTTCGTCAACGCTTGCGCCTTCGGCTGGATGCGTCAGGGTTTCGGACATTGAGCGTAAATGATGACGGTGATATGACTCCTATTCTGTCACAACTGTAAGGGAAGAGGCGGCGTCACGCGCAGCGGCGCTGTTCGTCGATCCACATGCGCGCCCAGCGGCACGCGTAGGCGAGCGCGTGGCGTTCGTCGAAGAAATAGTCGAGCGCGTCGAACGATACGAGCGCGCGGCGGGGGGCGCTCCGCCGCGCGTCCGGCGTGTCCGATGGCGCGCCGGACGCCGTCGCGGCCTGCGACGGCGCCTGCGCGGACGGAAGCGTGCCGATCGTGAGATTGGCGGCGTACAGGCCGTTCGGAAGCCGCTGTGCGCTGGGTGCGACTTCGTAGCCTTTATAGCGAATAGGTGCGTTCATGGCTTCTGCATCCTGCTGGTGCGTCCTGCTTTTGTGCGTATTGCGCATGGGCGCCTCGTTGCTGGTGTGCCGGTACGAGGGAAGCGTAGAGGCTGCCGCGCGCGCGGGGAACCAATCATTCGTCGCAAGCAAATCACGGGCGGCCTGGAGCGGTCAGCAGAATGATCCGGATGGGGCGAGGCTGCGGTTCGGCTTCAATGTGGAACGCGCGGCATGCGGCGTCTGTGGGATGGCTGACGCAACGCGCGTGCCTGTGTGCGCCAGCGCGCGCAGCGTGGGAGGAGCGCGCGGACGGCGCTCCGGACGACACTTCAGACGGCGACGCTCAGGCGATCCTCGTTGCGTGCCGCGCCGGCGCCCGCCGCGATCGCGCGCGCGTCGCCGGCCTGCGAAGCCGCGCGCTGCGCGTCGAACGCGAGCGCGAACTGCGCGGCCTGCTGCCCGACCGTGAAGAGCTGCTCGACGACTTTCGCGTCCGAGCACTGATGCGCGCTCTCGAAGCGTGTTTCGAGCGTGTTGATGCCGGCGCCGAATGGCGTCGGCCAGCCGCGCAGCGCGTGCGCGATCGAGCGCAGCGAGGCGAGCACCGACCCGGTGGCCTGCCAGCCATAGGCGGTCACGATGCAGCCCACGGCGCGGCCGTCGAGATAGGGGCGCGCGTCGGCGCGCAACGCTTCGAGCGTGTCGAGCGCGTTTTTCACGAGACCCGAAACGCCGCCGTGATAGCCGGGCGTTCCGATGATGACGGCATCCGCCGCGCGCACGGCTTCGATCAGTTCGCGCTGGGGGGCGGTGAGCGTGCCGTTTTCGGGCGCGTAGTGCGGCAGGCTGTGCAGGAAGGTGCCGCCGAACAGCCGCGTGCGAGCGCCGGCTTGCTCCGCGCCGCGCAGCGCAAAGGCGAGTGCGCGTTCGGTCGACGACGCTTCGCGCGTCGTGCCGCCAATGCCGACGACGAGCGGGCGGTGTCTGGAATCGGTCATGCTCAAGGGGCTCCTCGAATAAGCGGTGGGGCCCGGGACGGGCCTTCGGCGACGCGCGGCAACGCGTGGTTTCGCTCCCGGCGTCCGCTTCGGGGCAGGCGCGGGCGAAGTTTGAAGTGTCATCTTAATGAGCGCGCCGCGCCGCGCGAAACGACTTTTCGTTCTAAGGATATGCGTGAGAGGCTGGGTCGGCTGTGAGCGCCGCGCGCCATATGGATATCCGAAAGCGTTGGTTGACCGGTCTTGGCGCTGCGGCCAGGATGAGGCGGTCTCCTGTCGATGGGACTTGGCGCTTAGTCCCATGCGGAGCACATGAGCATTTCCTTGACATGGGATTCGGCCCCGCACCGCAAGGTGCCGGGGCCGCTTTTTTCGCGAATTTGTCTGGGGAAGGCGCTGCTCAGCGCGCGCGGGACGGGGACGGCGCTGCGGCCGGAACGGTGGACAAAGGCATGAGCGGGCTTGGCGAGCGGCGCGCGGGCGCCGCATAGCTGACTTGCAGGATGTTGCCGTCGGGGCCGATCTGCGGCGGGATGACGGGCGTGCGGTCGCGGTTCGGCTTCGAGCCGCCGTGACTTGTGCCGTTGATGACATCCGGCAGCATGGGCACGGTGGCCGCCGAAGCGCGTAGCGCGGGCTCGGCCACCTTGCGCGCGTTCAGGCGCCCGGCGGTCGTGAGCTTGTGCTTCGCGCCGTGGTGCGCGTGGGTCTTCTTTTCGGGCGTGGCCGGATGTGCGCCTCGCGTGCGCGCCTCGGGCTGACGCGCCTCGGGCGGATTCCAGACCTCGGTGTAGTGTTCCCCAGCGAGCGCGGTGGATGCGAGGACGCACAGCATGGTCCCCGTCAAGATGAATCGCACGTCGTGATCTCCGTTTCGATGAGCAGACCCGCCTTGCCGCGCCGGCCCGCGCGGTGCGCGAGGCTGGCGGGCGCGCTCGCCCGAAGGCGGCTCGGCCCGGCACGGCAAGCGGGCGGCACGATGGATCGGCTGCACGCACTGTACATTCGTACAGCGGTGAATGCAAACGTTTGACGGAGCCTACCGCGCCAATGTTGCGTGGATGCGGCACTCGGCTTGTCAAGGCCCGCGCGGCTCAGGCGTCGGGTGTTGCGGCGCCGTGGCGTCCGAGCCAGTGGCCGTAGCTGCGCGGCGAGAAAGCCAGCGTGAGCACGATCATCGAAGAGATGGAGAGGGCGAGCATGACCCACGCGCCGGTGAAGCCGCCAGTGAGGTCGCGCACGCGGCCGGCCACGACCGGGGCGAGCGCCGCGATCACGAAGCCGAGCCCCTGCACGAACGCGACGAGGCTTGCCGCGATGCGGTGGTCGCCCGAGTGATCGAGCGCGGTCACGAGCGAAACCGAGAAGGTTCCGCCGAGCCCCGCGCCGGCCAGCGCGACCCACAGGAGCGGCGCGGCCTCGGGCCGGGCGGCGAGGCCGGCAATGCCGATCAGTTGCGCGGTCAGCCCCGCGACGAGCCAGGGGCGGCGGTCCTTGAAGCGCGCCGCCGCGAGCGGCAGCAGGAGCGCGCAGATGGCCTGGAAGACCGTCATGGCGGCGAGCAGCGAGCCGCTCGCCTCGACGCTTGCGCCGTGCTGCTGGTAGTACGCGGGGAGCCACGCCACGAGACTCGTATAGCCGCCGTTCACGAAGCCGAAGTGCAGGCCGAGCGTCCATGCGCGGCGCTTGCGCCATACCGGCACGTGGGGCTGGCCGCCGGCCGTGCCGGTGCGGGCACCCGCCTGGGTCGTTGCCGGCGCGCCTTGCTGCGCGCCACGGCTGAGCGAAACCCACAGCGCGAGCGCGGCGAGCGCGGGCGCCGCCCAGACGGCGAGCCCCGCGTGCCACGAACCGCCAAGGCGCGCGGCCAGCGGGCTCAGGCTCGCGCCCAGGCCGCCGCCGCCCATGATCGATGCCGAAAAGAGCCCCATCGCGAGCGGCACGCGCTGCGCGAAGCGCTGCTTCATCACGGCAGGCAGCAGCGCCTGAATGGCCGCGACGCCCGCGCCGGCCGCAGTGGCCGTGAGCATGAGCGCGCCGCCCGTCGACGCGAACGCGCGCGCGCCGCAAGCCGCCGCGACGGCGACGAGGCCGAGCGCCACGCCGCGCGTTTCGCCGAGGCGCCGCGCGAGCATGCCGGTGCCGAACGCGCCCAGCCCCATGGCGACGACCGGCAGGCTCGTGAGCAGCGAAGCGCCATAGAACGAAAGGCCGGTGGCCTGGCGGATGGTCGCCATGAGCGGGCTGATCGAGGTGAGCAGCGGCCGCAGATTCAGTCCAATGGCGACGATGGCGGCGTACCAGACGAGCGCGCGCGTGGGTTCCGACACGGCCACGGCGTGCTGGCGGGAATCGATGGGGTCGGAGGTCGTGCTCATCGGGTCAACTCTAATGGCGGTATTTGGTTGACCATTGTACCGTATTATTGTCAACAATCATGGGCGTCACCGCTATGCCCGGGAGCGGACGAAAAATGGCGGTGGCGCACGCGCTGCGTATATCGCCTGGGCGGGCGCATCGCTACAATGCCGCCTGGTTCCGTTCGTATGCGCCTTCTTTCATGGCTTCTACAGCACCCTCCGCCGGTACCGGCGAGCCGCCTCGCCTCGGCGAGGCGACCGACACCCAAACGGGACACGCCCCAGCCGAAGGCGCGGACGACGTCGAAGCGCTGGTTTATGCCTCGATCAACTCGGCGCTCCTGCAAGGCAAGCTCGCGCCGGGCCAGCAACTCGTCGAGCGCGAACTCGCAGCCGCGTTCGGTTGCACGCGCGGCGCGCTGCGCAAGGTGCTTGCGCGCCTCGGCTTCGAAGGCAAGCTCGAGCTCGAGCCCAATCGCGGCGCATTCGTGCCGTCGCCCTCCGAGGAGGACATCCGCGCGACTTACCGGGCGCGCCAGGTGGTGGAGTCGGGCGTGGTCGTGACGCTGTGCGGCGCGCTCGACGCGGGCATGCGCCGCAAGCTCGCCGCGCACGTGCGCAGCGAAAAGAAGGCGCTGCGCGAAGGCCGCGTGGACGAGGCGGTGCGCCTCGCGGGCCAGTTCCATCTGCTTTTGACCGAGCTGGCGGGCGGCCCGGCGCTGGTGGCCGTGCTTGCGCAGCTCGTCGCGCGCACGGAGCTCTACAAGGCGTTGTTCGATCCGTCGAAGGCCACCTCGTGCGCGCCCGACGAGCACGCGCAGATCATCGCGGCACTGGAAGCCGGCCATCAGGTCGCGGCGCTCGCCACCCTGCGCGAGCATCTGGCCGACATCGAAGCGCGAGTGGTGCGGCAGGCGCGCTTGCGCACGGGCCGCGATCTGAAGGCTGTGTTCGCCGATCCGGCGATTTGATGGCGATTTGGGCGCGCCCCGGCTTGTCGGTTACTTCTGCTTTTCGCGTTCGCGCCTGAAAAACTCGAGTTCCTCCGCCATGGCGCGCGCGACGGCCGGACGCTCGCGCATGCGCCGCGCGTAATCCGCCACGGCGGGCCAGCGCGCGAGATCGATGCCGGCATACGGCGCCCAGTTGAGCACGGTGACGAGATAGGCGTCGGCGACACTGAACGCATCGAGCAGATACGCGCGCCCCGTAAGATGCGCTTCGAGCAGGGCGAAGCGCTTTTCCACCTTGTCGCGCGCATAGCGCTTCACGGCTTCTTCCACGCCTTGACCCAACAGCGGTACGAACACGGCCTTGTGCAGTTCCGTGCCGATAAAGCCGAGCCACTGCTGCATGCGCGCCCGCTCGCGCGTACCGGCAGGCGGCGCGAGCTGCGCCTGCGGAAAACGGTCGGCGATCCACGGTAGCACCGCGGTGTTTTCGGTCAGCGTCCAGCCGTCGTCCTCGCGCAGCACCGGTACCTGGCCGAGCGCGTTGACCGCATAAAAGTCGCCGCCCTCCGCGATTAATTTGGATTGCGTATCGACTTGAATGAAGCGCGCGCTTGCATGCGCTTCGTAGAGCGCGATACGCGAGGCGAGCGAGCAGGCGAGCGGGGCGAAATACAGTTCCATCGTCATCCTCCTTGGCAGATTTTGTACTATAGTGGAAAAAAATCGACGCTCCAATATTTCTATGCAATCCGGTACAAAAAAGGATAGCCGTCCGCGCGGGCGACCCCGCGCTTACGATCCCGATGAGGCGCTCGCGCATGCGCGCGACACCTTCTGGCACAACGGCTATGCGGGCACGTCGCTGGACGACCTGAGCGCGGCAACCGGCATGAACCGGCCGAGCCTGTATGCCGCGTTCGGCGACAAGCATGCGCTCTATCTGCAAACCGTCGAGCGCTATATCGAAGCGGGCCGCGCGGCCATGGAGGCGGCGCTCGACGAGACGCTCCCGCTCGCCGACGCGCTGCTGCGCCTATTCGATGGCGCGCTCGCATGGTACTTGCCGCCGCGCGCGGCGCAGCGCGGCTGTCTGCTGATCGGCACGGCGGCCGTGGAGGCCGTGACCGACGAAGCAGTGCGCGAGCGCCTCGCGGCGGGCTTGCGCGCATTCGACAAAGCCTTCGAACGCCGTTTGCGGCACGCCGTACGCCAGGGCGAACTGCCGGCGGACGCCGATCCGGCGATGCTGGCGCGCGTGGCGTCGGCGCTGCTGCACAGCGTGGCCCTGCGCGCGCGCGCCGGCGAGCCGCGTGCGACGCTGCGCGCGACGGCGGCGGCGGGCGTGGCGCTCATTTGCGGCACGGCGGCGCAGAACAATACCGGCTCGAAGGCACGCGCGATCCGTTGATAAACTACGCCCGTGGCGCAAAACCGGTTTGCGCGGTCGACGAGGGAAAAACCATGGTGCGTTATCGGCACTACAAGGGCGGCATCTACGAACTGGTTTGCGAGGCGACGCTCGAATCCGATCCATCGGTCACGATGATCGTGTACCGCGCGGCGAACGGCACGATCTGGACGCGGCCTGCCTCCGTCTTCTTCGAACTGGTCGAATTCGAAGGCGCGCTCGTGCCGCGATTCGCGCCCGTCAACTGACTGTTTTTTTACCTGTGAGGTTTGTTCCGGAATGCGTCTACTGATTGCACTCGTTTTGCCGTGGTTGTTGTTCTTCACGATTGGCCGGCCGATCTCGGGCATCATCTGCCTGATCCTGCAAATCACGTTGATCGGCTGGATTCCCGCCGCCATTTGGGCCGTGTACTCGCTCAGCCAATATCAGACCGATCGGAAGATCGACGACGCATTCGGCCGCCGCAACTAAGCGCAAAGCATGAGGCGGCTGGGTGGTGAGTTCGGCGCAGCGTGCCGTTACATTCGTAACTCACGCTCACAATTCAACGAGAACTTAAGACTGGTGCGGCTTTCTTACAAAGAGAAAGGAGGCTTCGCCATGCTCAAATATGCATTGATGGCCGGCGCTGTGGCCCTGCTGGCAGGGTGTGCGGCGCCGGGCTACGACTACGGTTACGGTCAACCCGGCTATTACGATTACGGTTATGCACCAGGCTATGCCGCGCCTGCCTATGGCAGTGTGAACGTCGGCATTTGGGGCGGCGGTGGCGGCGGCTATTACGACCATGACCACGATCGTCGCGGCTGGAACGGCGGCGGTGGGCACGGCGGATCGTGGGGCCGGCCCGGCGGCGGCCGGGGTGGCGACTCGGGCGGCTGGCACGGTGGTGGCGGTCACGGCGGCGATGCGGGTGGCTGGCATGGCGGCGGCGGTCACGGCGGCCACTCGGCGGGCCGGCCAGGCGGCGGAGGCGGCGGACATGGCGGCAATCGCGGCGGCTCGCAGATGCGGGACAGCGTTCACTGAGCGCCGTGGCGCCTGAGTATCGTGGGTAGAAGCAATCAGGCCCGCCGCTCGAGAGAGCGGCGGGCCTGATTGATTTTGGCGTTGCCTCACCCGGTGACTGGGCGGGCAGGCGTCGAGCTGGCGAATCGACCGGATTACTGACCCGACTGCGACGTACCGGACGTCGACGGACCGTAAGCCGTGTTGGCCCTATCAGCGGCGACGCGGGCTTCGGCAGCCTGAATGTTTTCCGGATAGTGCATCCAGTCGCTCGGATCGTAGCCTGCGGCACGCAGCTGGGCGAGTTCGGCGCGAACTTGCGCGCGCGTGACAGGCTGCTGTTGCGATTGGGCGAACGAGAGAGCCGGAACGGCGACGATGGCGGCCACGACTGCGGCCTTGATAAGCGACTTCATAACGATGACCTCCGAGTTCTTTATAAAGGGTTCGCACGACGGCGTGACCCATATCCATACTTTAGGTCTTCGTGGCATCAGGGTAAATACTGATAAAGCGAATTCAGTGTTCTCCTGGCGACAACAATTCGACACACATTTCGTCTGATTATCTCGATGAAGGGGGCGGATGGCCCATCGCTGTCAGGGACTGCTTGTCCAATGTCCGTGTTTCGGTATAATGGATCGAAGTTCGAGATGTCGAACAAAAGAGTAGAGCATCCAGAGTCGGACTATCCGACGCCAACCTGCCCTCCCGGGCAAGGTGGACGCCTTCGAGGCGATGCGGCCGATTCACGGCAACGAAGCGGGAGCGGCATGGCTGGCACCGGTTCGATCAACACTCATCCGGAGCCCCTATGCGCCAAGATACCTCTGCCTCCTCCCCAGTCTGCACGGACTGGTCGCACTTCCTTCCCGGTTTCACGTTGACGCACACCGTTCATCTCGTGTCGAGATTGAACCTCGGGATTGTCTCGACGGCCGCCGCCGTACTCGAAGGCGAAACCGCCACAGTGGACCGTTGGGCCGTCACCCGGTGCGGCGACGTTCTCGAGCAAACAATCGTTCTCGGCGAAATGACGGAAGAGCAAGCGATTCGATTGCGCGAACAACTTGCCGCGCTCGATGGCGTGTTGCGTACCAGGATGGAGCATCAATTCGTTCGCGCGGGTTCCGCCGCATCGGGGAATGTGTCGGAGAGCGGGCGTTAAAGGGGGTTAAAAGGGTGTCAAAGGCGTTAAAGGGCGCTATCGCTCCCTCGAGATTATTGCGAAATCCGCAACTGGAATTCACCGCGATCGCCATATATCCGGAGCCTGTGCTTGCCTAGAATCCAGTCGACGCCTGCGGTGCGCGACGCGATGCAGCATGCCAGGCGATTCGTACAATTCCGGAGGTAATCGCCATGAAGTCGCTCGTTCAAGCCGTTGTTATCGCTACCGCCTGCGCCGCGCCGCTGGCCGCTTTCGCCCAGTCCGACCAGGGCCTCACGCGCGACCAGGTGCGCGCGCAGCTCGTCGAGTTCCAGCAGGCCCAGCGCAATCAGAACGTCGTGGCGACGGCCGGGAATGCGCCCGTGACCCAGGGCGATAGCTCGTATGGCGGCGTGAGCAGCTCGTCGTCGATGGCCGGCGCGGGGTACGTCTCCGAAGCCGCCCGCAAGGGGCCGCAATCGGTGTATTTCGGCGGTCAGTAAAGCCAGCCAGTCAAGCTGCTCACCGGGGCGCCGGCCGCCCCGGCCGCGCAAAATGCAACCGGCCCGCGATGTGAAGTCGCGGGCCGGTTTTTTATCGGGCTTCGGAGCAGGCTATAAAAGCTCTGCGTCCGGCACGTCGAGTACCAGATCCGTGCGGGCCACCGTGACGCAAGACAGCACGTAGCCTTCGGCCTTTTCTTCGCGCGACAGGCCCGGCCATTCGATCGTGAAGCTTGTCTCGCCGCTCACGACGCGGCACAGGCAGGTGCGGCAGGTGCCGTTGCGGCACAGGCGCGGCAAGCGGATGCCGGCGAACGCGGCAGCCTCGAGCAGCGTGAGTTCGGGCGGTGCTTCGAACGTGCGGCCAAGCGGCTCCACGCGCACGAGCGGCACGGGTGGCACGGATGGCACGGGTGGCATACCCGCGGCGATGGCTTCGGCCACATCGCCGCGCCTGCCGCCATCGTCGCCTTCGGGTCCCGGGCTGGCTGCGCGCTGGCTGGATTCGTCGACGTTCATGAAACCGATACTCCGAGCAAGTGGTCCGCGCCTGCGGTGAATGCGGCGGCGAGGCCCTTCGCCTGGTAGATGAGCGCGAGTTCGCGGCGCTCGGCGTCGGGCGTGAGCTCGAGTTCGTCGGCGAGATTGCGCCGGGAGCGGCGGAGTTCCTGGGCGGAGGCCATGATGCGCGTAGGAGATTCGTTTGACGCGAAGCTTAACCTGGCGGCATTCATCCTGCGGGGCGGCGTATGACGGCGGGGGCGCGGGCTGGCACGCGCGGCTCGCCGAAACTGTCGCGATTCGGCGCAAAACTGTGCGTGTGGTTGCGAGTGAGCGCGTGCGGTCGTGATTCGCTGCGACTACGTGCGATGGCGTCCGTTTAGCGTGCCTCAGCGCCGCCGCAGATGCCGGTACACCGTGTTGCGCGCCAGCCCCAGTTCGCGCGCCGTCGCCGAGACGTTGCCGTCATGGCGCGTGAGCGTGTCTTCGATCAGGCGCGCTTGCCAGTCCGCCAGGCGGCCCGGACGCGAGGCGTGTGCGCTGTCCTTCGGCGCGCAAGGGGCGGCGGGCGCTTGCGGGGCGGTGCTGCCGCGGGCGTCGGCGTCATCGTCGGTTTCGGCGGGTGCGCAGTCGTGCGCGAGATCCTCGGGCAGATGCGCGAGGTCGATGGCGTCCTCGCCTTCGGCCATGATCGCGGCGGTGCGCAGCACGTTCGCAAGTTGACGCAGATTGCCGGGCCAGCGGCAGCGCGCGAAGTAGTCGCGCACTTCGGGCGTAATGCGCGCGGGCGCGTCGCGGATCTCGCGCCGCACGTGGGTCAGCACGCGCGCCACGAGCGCGTCGAGATCGCTGCGTTCGGCCAGCGGCGGCAGCGTGACGGCGAGCCCGTTGATGCGGTAGTAGAGATCCTCGCGGAAGGTGCCTTCGGCGATCATCGCGCGCAGATCGCGGTGCGTCGCGCAAACGATGCGCAAGTCGACCGGCACCGCGCGCGCGCCGCCGAGCGGCACGACGGCGCGCTCTTGCAGCACGCGCATGAGGCGGACTTGCTGCGCGAGCGGCATGTCGCCGATCTCGTCGAGAAAGAGCGTGCCGCCGTGCGCCTGCACGATCTTGCCCGCGCTGCCGCGGCGCTTCGCGCCCGTGAACGCGCCGTCTTCGTAGCCGAACAGCTCGGCCTCGATCAGCGTGTCGGGCAGCGCCGCGCAGTTGAGCGCGACGAACGGCGCAGCGCGGCGCGGCGAATCCTGGTGCAGCGCCCTTGCGAGCCATTCCTTGCCGGTGCCGGTGCGGCCGAGCACGAGGACGGGAATGTCGCGTCCGCGCACGCGCGCGACGCGCTCGAGCACGGCGGCCACGCGTGCGTCGCCGGTATCGAGGTCGGCGAGCGTGGGCTGCCAGGCAGCCGCCGGCGCACGTGCGCCACCCGGTGCGGCGGCGCCAGCCGGGTCGCGTTCGCGTTCGCGCTCGCGTGCGCTGCGCTCAGGCCAGGCCGGTTGCGCGCCGACGAGCGCCGCGCCCGGCGTGCCGCGTGCGAGCACGCGCACGCCGCTCGGCAGCGTGAGCGGGATGCATGCGCTGCGCGGCTCGCCGCGCGCCCGCACGAGCTGCTGCACGAACGCCGGAAACGGCTGGCCGAACAGCGCCTCGAAGCCGCGCTGCTGCAGCGCCGCAAGCGACGTGCCGAACTGGAATAGCGCGCTGCGGTTGGCGCACAGCAACGTGCCATCGGCGGCGAACGCGACGAGTCCTTCGTAGAGCGTGCCGATGAACTCCGCACGCGCATGAAACTGCAAGCGAATCGCATCGGCGAATTCGGTGTTGAACAGATGGTTCTCGATCATCTGCGCCGACATGCGTACGAGCGCGAGCGTGTGCTTGTGGGAGCCGTGCAGGCCGTGTGGCGCGCCGCTCACGTCGAGCGCGCCCAGCGTGTGGCCCCACGGATCGGCGATCGGCGCGCACGAGCAGGTGAGGATGTGGTTCGCGTGCAGGAAGTGCTCGCCCGCGTGGATGGTGGTGGGCCGGGCGTCGACGAGCGCCGTGCCGATCGCATTCGTGCCGCGATCACGCTCGGCCCACGAGACGCCCGGGCGCAGCGCCACGCGCCGCGCCTTCTCGACGAAATCGGTGTCGCCGAGGCTATGCAGGATCACGCCGTTGCGGTCGGTGAGCAGCACCATGCTCTCGGTATCGACGATCTGCGCGTGCAGCGCGTCCATCACCGGCCGCGCCTGGGCGTAGAGCGTGTGATTGGCGTCGATCAGATTGCGCAGATCGGCGCGGCCGAGCGGCTGGAAGTCCGGCGCCTCGGACACGCGCAAGCCGATGGCGCGCGAGCGCGCGTGCGCTTGGGCGATCATGTCCGCACGGGCCGTTTCGGGGGGCTTGACGGTGGCGGAGGGGTGTCGGGTCACGCGTGTCTCCCAGCTTGATTTGACGCCGCACAGGTGCTTGCGCGGGCGCTGGCCGCCTGCGCGCGCCGGTATTCGTCGGTCCATGGTACAGGAAGGCCGGCGCGCGCCACATCCGGGGGATTCCGGGCCAATCCCGGCGATTGCGCGCGATTGGGGACCGTTTGCGCGAGGGGCGGCACGGCGCGCGCGCATGCGGGGGCGTGCACCTCACGCGCGGCTTGCCTTTGCGCGCGCGAGTGCCAGGATAAAGACAGGGGCGCGTGCGTGAGGCGTCCCGGCGGCGGCGCAGCGGGTAGACGGAGTTTGGGGCGCTGCCGCGGCTATTTGCGGAGGGCCGTCATGGTCCAAGGCGAATTGAGGATCCTGGTGGCGGCGCTTGCCGTCTTCGTCGTGCTGGCGGGCCTCGCGGTTTCGATCCACGGTCTGCTCTTCGACGAGCACCGCGTCGTGCTGTACGGCGTGGCGATCGTGTCGAGCGGCATCGTCGCGTTCGTGGCGATGCTCACCGTGCACCCGAAGGACATCGAAATCGAGCATCGTCAGCATCGCGAGTCGTGAGTTCGCGCGTCCGGATCCGCGGAGTCGAGTATCTGATGCGCCGCCCGTGCGTGCGGGCGACGCGTGTTGCAGTGCGTTATGCCGTGTGCGGCCCGGGTGCGGGAGCATCCGTTTGCGCGCGCAACGGCCGGTTCGCAAAACGCTGAAAAAACCGCACGCGAAGTTCTTTTCGCGCGTGTGACAAAGTCGGCCTTGCGGGTCGCGGGAAGTGTCCTAAAGTGAATCCAGACGGCCGCCGCAATCGTGTCGAATGTAGCGACACTTGCGGCGGTCGACATTTAAACCGCGCATCTGCCGAGGAGGGGCATCGCAAGGCGCGGCCCGCTCACCCCCAACCTAAGGCCATTCCCATGCAGATCCAGTTTCCGAATGAGGTGCCCGAATACTCGGGACCCGATTTGACCTTGGCGTTTCCGGCGATGATCGATGGAGAGCGGGTGGAATGTACGATCACGGCGGCAGCGCTGGAAGACCATTTCGGCGCGGCTTCGACACGCGCCGAAGACATGCTCGACGCCTTCGATCACCATCGCGAGCGCATCGAGGCGGTCGCGCGCCGCCTGCTTTCCGACACGCGCGCGCAATGCCTTACGCTGCGCAGCGGCTATGTGCGCTTCGTGCAGGCGCACGCCGTGGCGTCCTGAGCGGTTTGTTCCAGGGAGTGTCTTGAGATCGCCCCGCGACGTGCGGACGTCGCGGGGTGTTTGCGTTCGGCGCTCGCGAAAGCGTGCGCGGCTCAGATCATGCGCCGCAGCGTGTTGTCGCGGAACACCAGATGGTGCCCGATGGCCGCGAGCGCGTGCAGACCGATGATCCAGTAGAACGCATTGCCGATCAGTTCGTGCGCTTCCTTGATGACCTTGCGCGCGACGGGGTCTGCGCCCACCAGCGCGATCTGCAGGTCGATGCCCGCGAGCGTGACCGGCTTGCCGCCGGTGTTGATCGTCAGGATACCGAGCAGCGGCTGCACGAAGATGAACACGTAAAGCGCCACGTGCACGAGCCGCGAGAGGAACGTGAGCAGGCGGTTCGAATCGATATCCGGCGGCGCGCCCTCCCACATGCGCCACAAGAGGCGCAGCACGGCGAGCGCGAGCACGAGCGTGCCCGCCCAGTAGTGCGCGTTGCTCCAGAGCGCGCGGCTATCCGTGCCTTTGGGGCCGCGCACCTCGATGGCGAGATAGGCGAGCGCGACCAGCAGGAAGATGGCCCAGTGAAAGAAGATCGCGGGCTTCGAGTAGCGGGCTGCGGAGGCGGAGTACGTGGCCAAGGGGCGGCTCCTTCATCGGGGATCGTCGTTGTCGAATATCCGTATGATAAGGACGACCGGGTACGCCGTGCGCCCGCGTGGCCGGAATACCCGAGGGGGTTTGCGCAGGATCGCTCCCGCGCTAAAGACGCCTACTCCGAGCCCAAATAGAAGTAGCGGAACAGGAACACCGCCGCGATGATCCAGACGATCAGCCGCACCTGGCGCGCGCGGCCCGTCAGCAGCTTCAGGCCCGCATACGAGATGAAGCCGAAGGCCACGCCGTTCGCGATCGAATATGTGAACGGCATCGCCAGCGCCGTGAGCGCGGCGGGCACGACTTCGGTGGCGTCGTCCCAGGGGAGCTCGGCGAGCTCGCGCAGCATCAGGCACGAGACGTAGAGCAGCGCCGGCGCCGTTGCGTAGGCGGGCACCACGCCCGCGAGCGGTGCGACAAAGAGGCTCGCGAGGAACAGCACGGCCACGGTGAGCGCCGTCACGCCGGTGCGGCCGCCCGCCTGCACGCCCGAGGCGCTTTCGATATAGGCGGTGGTCGACGAGGTGCCGAGGATCGAGCCCGCGAGAATCGCGGTGCTGTCCGCGAGCAGCGCGCGGTTCAGGCGGTGCATCTTGCCGTGCACGAGCAGGCCCGCGCGGTTGGCCACACCCATCAGCGTGCCGGTCGCGTCGAACAGCTCGACCAGGAAGAACACGAGCACCACGTTCAGAATACCGGTCGAGAGCGCGCCCTTGATGTCGAGATGCGCGAAGGTCGGCGCGATCGAGGGCGGCGCCGAGAACACGCCGTGGAACTGGTTGCCGCCGAAGAAGAACGACAGGATCGTCACGCCCACGATGCCGATCAGGATCGCGCCGCGCACCTTGAGCACGTCGAGCGTCACGATGACGAAGAAGCCGATGATCGCGAGAATGGTGTGCGGGTCGTGCAGGTTGCCGAGCTCGACGAGCGTGGCCGGGCTGCCGACGATCACGCCCGAAGTCTTGAGCGAGATGATCGCGAGAAAGAGACCGATGCCCGAGGTGATCGAGACACGCAGCGAATGGGGAATCCCGTTGATGATCGCCTCGCGCACGCGCAGCAGCGTGACCACGAAGAACAGGCACCCGGAGATGAACACCGCGCCGAGCGCCGCCTCCCACGTGAAGCC
>Ga0164242_10001758_pt1 | contig 25487 bp, 25 predicted proteins | sample OricomgcompostMG_FD_108783 | JGI IMG/M metagenome (GOLD analysis project Ga0164242, IMG submission 108783) | Miracle-Growth compost microbial communities from Emeryville, California, USA - Original compost - Miracle growth compost (MG) ...
ACTGCGCCATGCTCCGCTTGAGAATGCCACGGACCAACCGCCCACAGCCTGCATTTGGCCGTTCACGAGGACCGCACCCACGGGAATCAATGCAATAGTGACCCATCGGATTACGCGCGCAATTGATGCGCGCAACTCGGATTTCACCAGCGAGAACTGGCGGGCTTCGGCGGTGATTCGTCCGGCGTACGAGTTGACGCCAACTCGGATGATGCGCGCGAGTCCGCCGCCGGAGATCACGGTAGAACCGCTGAGCATCACTGTCCCGGGAACGACGCTCACCGGGTCTGCTTCACCGGTGAGGAGCGAGGTGTCTATCTCGACTTCTGGGCCGAAGACGAGTTCAGCATCCGCTGCCACTTGATCTCCAGGTTGAAGAACTAGCAGGTCACCGAGCACCAGGTCAGCACGCCGGCACGTTGCGTCAGTTCCGTTACGTCGCACTCGCACCTGTGGCGCGTGCAGCACCGCGAGGCGCGCCAAGGAACGCTTGGCATGGAACTCTTGCACGAACCCGATCAGGGTATTCGCAATGACGAAGAAGCCGAAGAGCGCGTCGCGCCACGCACCCAATGTCAACAAGAGTACAAAGCAGCTTCCGACGACTGCATTGAAGAGCGTCAACACGTTGGCGCGAACAATAGACATGACGGAGCGTCCGATATCGTCGGGCATCGTATTGGTCAGCCCGCGGTTTCGGCGGTCCGCGATGTCCGCGCTGGTCAACCCAGGGTGCGCGCGGGTGCTCATTTTGCAGACTGGCCCAACTGCTTGAGCCTTCCGCGCGGGGGTTCGGGAGCGGTCGGAGGCGGCAGTGGACGCCATCGGCCGCGGGTGCTCACGCCTGGGAAGCTTGGGGACCTTGGGGGTAGCCACCGCCGAGCGTGCTTTCGGCAGCATGCGCCGTCGGGTCGCAAAGATGCACGATGAGAACAATCAACCCCGCGATCGGCAGGAGCAACCAGAACAGCTCCGTCCACCTCCGGCCCGCGTCGCGGAGCCTTCTGACGGTGACGGCGAGGGTGGGAAGGAGAACAGCAATGGACCACAGCCCCGCCAGACTCGATCCGAGGAACACGGTCCCGTTCGGCGTTACGACATTGAGGGCATTCGCCGCCATCTGGACCAGAGTGGTGAACAGAATGAACCACCAGAACTCCGGCCTCGTGGCTCTGCCAGTGAAGACGGCGTAGTTGCGGAACACATTTTGGATGGATTGAACGAAAGACATGAGCGGTTCCCTTCTGGTTGATTCGACCCATGTGCCGATGCTGAGGAGCGTTCAAGGTTCCGCCGTGCCCTTCGGGCGGCGCCTGCCGAGGTGCGCCCCGGTGATGGCAGTGACAGACGTCAGGCCGTCGCGTCTGACCCGCGTTGCCGCCGAACGACGAGCACTGGGCAGAGAGCGTGGTGGACGCATTGTTCGCCGACCGAACCCAGCAGCAAGCTTCGAAATCCGCCTCGACCGCGAGACCCAACCACGAGCATCCTGGCCTTCGCCGAGATGTCGATCAGCACCTCAGCGGGTTGGCCGAGCGCCACACGAAACTCAACTGTAATGTTCGGGTGGGCGACGATGGCGGCCCGCGTATCCGCTCTCACGTTGTCGTCGACGACTCGCGCGATTTCCGCGAAAGAGGAGACGAAGCCGAATTCTTCTTCTGGCGCCTTTGGTGCCGTGTCGATCGTCCACGATCGGACGATGACGACAGGTGCTTTGAGCCCCTCCGCCAATTCGAGCGCCAAGTCGAGAGCTTCGGACGCACCAGTTGAACCGTCGTGGCCGACAACAATGCTGTCGGCTGACGCCGGCGCGTCGAGGTCGTCGAACCTGTCTTCGCTCATTTCGAAACCCGCCTCTCACCATGCACGCGGATCGCGAGGATCACCACAAGCAAGCCGACAATGGCAAACACGGCCTCGAGCGGGTGGGGCCCGATGATCGCGAACTCGACGGCTTCGAACGCAACGAGCCCGGCGCCGACGAGCACAGAGACGTACAGTGCGAACGGGCCTCTCTGCCAGAACTGGGCAATGATGAAGCCGACGCCCACCAGTGTTGCAAGCAGTAAACCCGGTAGGCGCCAGTCGGTGAACGCGGTACCAGTTAGAACCGTGGGATCTGCGCCCAACAGGGAACCGTCTGGGGCGGCGACCAGCAGTGCCCCTCCGATGACGGCCGATATACCCGTAAACAATTCCGCACCTCGAAGAAGACGTCGGCTATACCGGCGTGCGTCCTCCGTTCGAGTCCGGTTCAGACTATGTGAGTGCAGTGTTGTCATGATCGACTTCCCATCCAAAGCCTTGTCTAGATTGCGGACCAGCCGCCGTCGCTGGGCAGGATCGCGCCATTAACGTTGAGCGAATCGTCGCTGAGTAGCCAGGTGATTGCGGCCGCAAGCTGTTCTGCGGTCGCAATAGGTGTGACGTTGACCTGCATGTACGGTCCGAGTCGGGTGCCGGCATATTCGGACTTGAACGGCGCTTCGATGTTGGTCGCAACACCGCCGGGTGCGACCGCGTTGCAGCGAATGCCTTCTGGTGCGTAGAAGAATGCTGTGCTCTTCGTCAACCCGATCACGGCGTGCTTGGAAGTCGTGTACGCGGTGCCGGCTGCGGAGCCTCGCAGCCCGGCTTCAGAGCTGACGTTGACGATGGATCCGTGCTTGGCAGCTCGCATCAGAGGTAGAACGGCGCGGATGAGCCGCATCGGCGCGGTGACATTGACAGCCATGACTTGTTGCCACGTGACGTCATCCAGCTCATCAGGGGGAAGAAAGCCGTCCATGATGCCGGCAACGTTTGCGAGACCGTCAACGCGACCATTCGCGGCGGCCAAGACGCTCTGCACGTTGTCCTCGCCGCTGATGTCGCCCATGACAGGTGTGAAATTGTCATTGTCGATCTCTCGCGCCAACTCGTCTAGGCGCGCCTGGGAAATGTCCGATCCGACAACGCGACCGCCTTCCGCGATGACTCGCATTGCGGTTGCGCGTCCGATGCCGGAACCGGCTCCGGTCACGATGATGGTGCGATCAGCGAATCGTGCTTGATACATGTCGTTTGGCATTGGTTCCTGCCTGTTCTTGTGTCGTCCGAGGCTTCGTGGCCCCGGTGTAACGCCATTCAATGCGTCTAACGGCAACTGAACCAGGGACGAAAGTCCTGAGCAACGCTGCTTCCGAACCAAGGCTTGCTCGCCGACTTCAGTTGCGCGATTAGGCTTGTGACTTTTGGCCCTGGTGCGCGTGCAGCGAAAATGGAGAATTTGGCCATGGAAAATTCCCCCCGCACAAGCGCTGAAGCAGCTGAGCCTCGCGAGTTGAGCCATCCGGAGTGCTGGGCTTTGCTTGGAAGTTCAGGAATCGGCCATCTCGCGTTTCGATCTCAGCCGGTCGGCGTGGATATCGTGCCGATCAATTACGTCATTACTCGTCGTCAGCTCTTCTTCCGGAGCGGCCCGGGGACCAAGCTCGAAGAGCTCGCGCTGCACCCGTACGTCGCATTCCAAGTCGATCAATTGCAGGATGGGCGGTGGTCGAGCGTTGTGGTGAAGGGCAAAGCCGTACGACTTGCAGCCGACGCAGAAATTGAACGTTCGGGTATTCTCGACCTGGTCCCGGCTCAGCCCGGACGCAAATCAAACTTCGTCCGCATCACCCCGGACGCGGTCACTGGACGCACTTTCGCTGCACAGTAAAGCGGAACGGCACCCGGTCCTTCGCACCACCATTGTCGGCCGGGGTGTCAGCGATGGCCAACGTAATGACGACACGCACCGATTCCGACGTCCAGGCAAATGTTCAGGATGAGCTTGGGTTGACCTCCGATGTGGATGCCGCATGAATCGGATCATGGGCTGAGAAGAACTAAGCCAATCGAGCTGCATGGGCATCGCCACACGTGACTGATGTCGAAAATCGAATCGTCGTTCGGGCGGCATGATAAGCATCCGGCTCACGCCGATGTGAACGTCGAGCACTAGAGTGTGGGGGAAAACCGTGACGGGGCCTCTATGTGTAGATGGCCCCGTCTGATGTTGGGTCGCCCTCTTTGCGCACTGGTGGACTCCATACCCGCACAACGGGGCAGCGCGGCGCAATGTCTCCGAACGAGACGGCTTTACTTTTCCGCGGAACCACCGGCCGTGATCGGGATCTTCACGGGTGTCGAAGACGGATTAAACGGGACGACGACTTTGAGGACGCCGTGCTCGAACTCGGCTTTGATGTTGGCAGTGTCGGCCTGTTCAGGCAAAGCGACCCGGCGATAGTAGCTGTTGCTGCTTTCGTGCACGACATACTTCTTGTTCTTGTCTTCTTCCTTTTCGTGTCGTTCAGCTTGGATAATGATCGCTCCCGAGTCGAGATCGATGCTGATGTCCTTCTCCTGAAATCCCGGTAAGTGCGCCTCTACGGTTAACTGCTTGTCATCCTCGGTGTACACATCGGTTGCCGGGATCTTCATGCCACGGAACGGTGCAAGGAATCCATCCTCGAAGAATCGCCGCTGAAGCACGTCGAGTTCGGCGAACGGATCAAAACGTGCGAGGTTATGGGCCATGATCAATCTCCTTCTCAAAATGTGACGCTGCCGACTGTCGGGCAGCAATTTCACGCTAGGTTGCACGGTTCTACCCAAGTAGGGTCCAAGGTCCTGTGAAATGCATGCGACGCTCACGCCTGCAGCGCGGCGAAGCGCCCCGAATGCCACGACCGGTCGGCCCGCGGCGGCGATGACGAGTAATCGCGTGCTGCCGTGGCTCACTTCTTCTGGCGGTGGGCTCGCTTTTCGTGAACGACGAGGACAGGGCAGCTTGCGTGCTCTGCACAGGCTGCGCTGACCGAGCCCAATAGCAGTCCAGCGAACCCGCCGTGACCGCGTGATCCGAGGACGAGCATTTCTGCGCCGACGCTCTCTGTCATCAACACGTGTGCGGCATTGCCCTGCAGCACCTTCAGGCTGAACTGGTCGGGCCACGTGGTGCCGAAAACACGATTGGCTGCAGCGGTCGCAGCGTCCCGGGCCACGCCTTCCAGGTTCGGCGTTATGTTGATCGCGTATGCGGTGAAGGCGATCGGGTACGCCCACACGATCACAGCCTCAAGCGATGTGTCGAGTGCTTGAGCCAGCCGGACGCTTTGTTCCAGAGCGGCGACGGAGGAATCAGAACCGTCCAGACCGATGACGATGTGGCGCCGATCTTGTTCCGTTAGGCACGTGGATGTGGGCTGAATCGCGCTTGATTCTGAGGGGTACATCTCATCAGCTTGCATGCTGATGCCGCACCCAAGCAGGGCCGAAGGTCCTGCCTGCAATTGATCTGAACACCTTGTTCAGCCGCGGGCGCGAACCGTCTTGGCACAGGTTTCAGACTCTCGCCCGACGCAGGTTTCGACGAGCAGGACCTTCGACCCTGTCGCAGCGCGTTCTCAGCGGGTGAAATGTGGCTAGTCGACCCGTGATGGAGGAGTTATGCGCGCGCTGATCGTTTATGAGTCGCTGTGGGGGAACACGGCACAAATCGCGCGGGCTGTGGCAGACGAGCTAGCGAAGACCATGACCGTGGAGGTTGTGGATTCCGACGCCGCTCCCGTAACCGTGGACGGATACGACTTGATTGCGGTCGGTGGACCGACTCATGCGTTCTCGATGACCCGGCCCGCCACGCGGCGAGGTGCGGTCGAACAGAATGGAGCGCCCCGTGCGCCGTCCCGCGGAATTCGGGAGTGGCTTGAGGAACTTCGGCCCGTGGCGCGGCATGTTCGGGCTGTCGCTTTTGACACTCGCGTGAATACGCCGCGACTGCCGGGCTCGGCCGCAAAGGCGGCTCGACATGAGTTGCGTTCACTTGGTTTCGACGTCGGCACGAAGGCCAAAACTTTCCGAGTGCACGGATACGAGGGCCCTTTGATCGACGGAGAGTTGGAGCGCGCTGCGAAGTGGGCTCGTGCTCTGCAAGCTGATGTCTGACACCTCACAGTCGGCTCAGAGACGAATCATCCGTCGTTCTGCTCACGGGCCGGCGGATGCTGCGCGCGCGCAGGATGCCCGGCAAATTCTGACCCTGACGGTGAACCCTGCGCTGGATATCAGCACCTCAACACAGCAGGTAGTGAGCAACCACAAGTTGCGGTGCGGCACGAGCCGCGTGGACCCCGGCGGCGGTGGAGTAAACGTGTCACGGGTGGTACGGCGTCTTGGCGGACGCAGCCTTGCAGTGTACACCGCGGGTGGTCCTGTTGGAGAGGCATACCGCCGTCTCATAGAAGCCGAACGCGTCCCGAGCCTGGTGGTGCCGATCCAGGGCAGTACCAGACAGAGTTTCACCGTGGATGAGAATTCAAGCGGGAAGCAGTACCGATTTGTGCTTGAAGGTCCGAAACTCAGTGGCGCTGAATGGCGAGCCTGCCTGGATATTGTTGCTCAAACGGTGTCGCCTGGCGGGTATGTGGTGGCAAGCGGCAGCCTTCCCCCAGGCGTACCAGATGATTACTATGCACGCGTGGCGCGCCTGGCGCGGAAGAACGGTGCGCGGTGCATTGTGGATTCCACGGGACCAGCCCTCGCGCACGCGCTTGAGGAAGGAGTGTTCTTGGCAACGCCAAGCCGCCGCGAACTGGGGATCTATGTCGGTGCGACGCTCGAGAGCGAACAGAGCCAGGCCGAGGCGGCCTCTGCGATGATAGCCAACGGATCGGCGGAGTGTGTGGCGATCACGCTCGGTGAACGGGGCGCGGTTCTGGCTACGAAGTCGGGCATCGCCCGCTTGGCGGCTCCGTCCGTCAACGTGGTGAGTACGGTGGGTGCCGGCGACAGCTTCCTCGCGGCATTTGTGCTTCGGCTCGCGCAGGAGAATTCGATTGACGACGCCTTCCGCGCAGCAGTCGCCGCGGGAAGTGCCGCAGTGATGAGACCGGCCACGGAGCTGTGCCACAGGGCCGACGTGGAACGCCTGGAAGCCGAACTCTCTCGCGACGCATGAGGCCTCGCCCCAACTCAATTCACTTGGTTTTCTACAATTCTCGGCGATCTGCCGGTTGGATGAATTCACGAGAGCCGCTTGGGTATCCTGCATCCTTCTGACCTCTGCGCCGTCGGGCCGCGCTGACCCCGAAGATATAGACGGAGTCGAGAATCCCCACGGTGTTCGAGATCAGCAATGTTATGAACCACGGCTTGCTGTTGTCTTTGGCTGCGCGCCACAGCGATGCACCTTTCCATGCAAGGCTCCATGCCGCGATGCCGATGATGGCGCCGCGCACGCTCGCGCTGGGTGCCCCGCGCCAGCGGTGCCAAGCCGGATGCCTGCCTTGTCTGGTGACGACGGCCGTAGCTTTGCGTTGCGTTCGCTTTGATGTCATCTCAGTACCTGTTGTCGTGGATCATGGTTCAACCTCAGCGGTCGATCGTGCGTTGTCCTAGGGTCGAAGGTCCCGAGCAACTGAGCCAGAAGCGTGGTAACGGGCGAGACGGACTAAAGCCCCTATTTTCTTGCAGCGGCGGAACCTACTTTTCAAGTGTGTCCCTTCGATTCATACCGCCGACGACGCAGTCGCTACTGCGCTCCCTGCAACGCGACCGAACGGGTGTTGCGCGGAAACGGTGGAGCTCCAGCATGGGCGTGTACAGGTGCGGCCCCGCGCCGCATGTCTTCAACGGACCGTGGGTAAGCGAAAACGTCTCGAAGGGCACGTCATCAACGAGTGCTGCTCAGCCAACGGCATACCCGAATCAGCGAATTCGATCAGCGACCTCGTATGCCACATTCCTCAGCGATCGCCGGAGACTCTGATCTCGTCGAACCAGAGCATAACGTCGTTGGCCGAGTGCGCGCGTGCGAGAGCTGCAGCCGCGTCGCTGGCATATTGTGCCGCTTCTCGCAAAGCGATTTCGGCGCCAACAGTCGCCGGGTTGTCCGGATTACCGCGTTCATCGCCAGCATGATGCACACCCGCCGTCGCCTGGCCATGCCACTGCGCAAGGCGAAGGTAGACAGTGTCAAGGGTGGATTGCGCGGAGCCGAGGCTCAGCAACAGAGCGGAGACGTCGGAAGGCTTGAGTATCTCTTGCAGTTCGCCGGCAAGCTCCGTTGCGGCCGTCTCCAGCTTTTCGGCAGCTTGTATTTGACTTGAATTCTCTTGCTCGCTCATGACCATCCGCTTTCGTTCTGATCTTGTACGTTAGCCCTGGTTCGGAACGTGCTCTGGGGCCGAAAGTCCCTATTCTGATTGTCCTGTTAAACCTAACGTTCTCTTCGATGGGTTAGCGGGCCTGTGCGTTGAGGAGTGCGAAATGGACGAATTCGTAGTGTCGTTTGAGCACATCGGGATGAGCGATGTTCCCCGGGTTGGTGGCAAGAATGCGTCGCTTGGCGAGATGGTCGGCAGCCTGGAACGAAGCGGAGTTCGGGTGCCGAGTGGCTTTGCGACGACGGCAGCCGCATACCGCGCGTTCGTCACGGCGAACGGCATAGAACCGGCAATGCGGGCGCACCTGGAGCGGTATCGAACGGGCGCTGCCACGTTGCGCGAGACGGGTGAGGCGCTGCGCGAATTGTTCCTGAACAGCGAGTTCCCAGCTGAGATAGCTGATTCGATTCTCGCTGGCTATCGCGTCCTTGCGCACAGCAGCGGGGTGGACAAGCTTTCCGTTGCAGTGCGCAGTAGTGCGACAGCGGAGGATCTGCCTGAGGCCAGTTTCGCCGGAGCACAGGAAACGTTCCTGAACGTCGTGGGGGAACGCGACTTGCTTGATGCATGCCGGCGCTGTTATGCGTCGCTTTTCACGGATCGGGCGATCAGCTATCGAGAGGTGAAGCGTTTCGACCATATGGATGTTGCCCTCTCGATTGGAGTTCAGCGCATGGTGCGCTCGGACATCGGCGGCTCTGGGGTGATGTTCTCGATCGACACCGAGACCGGATTTCCCCGGGTAGCAGTGATCAGCGCTGCATGGGGGCTCGGAGAGATGGTTGTGCAGGGAGCGGTGAACCCGGATCGGTACATGGTGTTCAAACCGCTGCTTTCCGATCCGGTCGTGTCGCCGATCATTGACAAGGTCCTTGGCGCGAAGGCTCGCAAGATGATCTATGGCAGAGGCGGCAGTGCGCGCACGCGCGTGGTCGATACGCCGGTCAGTCAACAGCGTGCCTTCGTTCTCAGCGACGCAGAGATCGTCACGCTTGCGAGATGGGCCGCGCTTGTGGAGGACCACTACGGACGTCCGATGGACATGGAATGGGCACGCGATGGGGTTACCGGCGAGTTGTTCCTCGTGCAAGCCCGCCCAGAGACGGTGCAGGCGCTCAAGAGCGACACGAGGTTCACGGAGCACCACCTGACCGAGACGGGCCCGCTGTTGTTATCCGGCGCGGCCATCGGAGAGTCGATCGCCACAGGGACGGCATGTGTGATTCGCGATCCCGCGCAGATCGACGACTTTCGAGACGGCGCGATTTTGATAGCGGAGATGACGGATCCCGACTGGGTGTCGATCATGGCACGCGCTTCAGGCATCATTACGAATGAGGGCGGCTCCACCAGTCATGCCGCGATTGTGAGTAGGGAGCTCAATATCCCAGCGGTCGTCGGAACCGGGACCGCGACCGAGGTTGTCAACGACGGTCAGGCCGTCACCTTGTCATGCGCAGAAGGCGACGTGGGACACGTGTATGACGGAGTGCTCGATTTCGAAACCGAGGTGATCGATCTCGGAGCGCTGCCGACCACACGGACCGCTGTCATGGTCAATATCGCAAGCCCAGCGGCGGCCTTTCGCTGGTGGCGTTTGCCCGCGGCAGGCGTTGGTCTTGCGCGCATGGAATTCATCATCAACAATCTGATCAAGATCCATCCAATGGCGCTCGTGCATCCGGAGAGGGTGACGGACGAGAACCAACGCAGACAGATTCGACGATTGACGGCCGGCTTTGAAAATCCGCAAGAATTCTTTGTCGAGACCCTCGCGCTCGGCATCGCCAAACTGGCGGCTCCATACCACCCTCACGATGTGATCGTTCGGTTGAGTGATTTCAAGACCAACGAATATGCGCATCTGATCGGTGGCCGCTCGTTCGAGGGCATCGAGGAGAACCCGATGCTCGGCTTTCGGGGAGCGTCGCGATATTACAGTCCTCGTTATCGCGAAGGATTCGCACTCGAGTGTCGCGCTCTCAAGCGTGCGCGCGAGGGCATCGGCTTCACGAACGTCATCGTAATGGTGCCATTCTGCCGCACGCCCGACGAAGCCGATCGGGTGCTCGAGGCGATGGCTCAAAACGGCCTGGTGCGCGGCGAGAACGGGTTGCAGGTCTATATGATGTGCGAGATTCCTGCGAACGTGATTCGCGCCGAAGAATTTGCCCGTCGCTTCGATGGCTTCTCGATCGGTTCGAATGATCTCACCCAACTGGTACTCGGCGTCGATCGCGACTCCGCTGAATTGGCGGCATTGTTCGACGAGCGGGACGATGCAGTGAAATGGATGATCACCGAGGCAATCCGCAAAGCCCATGCCGCCGGCATCAAAATCGGCATCTGCGGGCAAGCACCGAGCGACCACGTCGACTTTGCTGCTTTCCTCGTCGAGAACGGGATCGACTCAATCTCGCTCAATCCGGACAGCTTCGTCAAGGCGGTTCATGCCATCGCCGCTGCCGAAGCATCCAACGGCACAGAGCCATCCAACGGCACAGAGCAGAGACCACGCGTTAGCTAGGCCCTAGGGGGCGGTGGGCTGGTTCGAGTCGACTCGCCTCGGCCAGCGCGTTTGAATAAGTGCGAGAGCGAATTCATTGCGCCGACCAGCAACACGCAGGAGCCTGCTGCCAGACATAAGACGGCCCACCCCACAGGGCCCAGCATCCAGACATTTCCGAACATCGTGACGTATCGCCTCCTTCTGGCAGCTTGATCCGTGCGCTGCATTTTCGTCTAAAACGAGCCTTGCAGTACGAGTGATCGCGGGACAGGGACGAAAGTCCCCCATGCTCTCCGGCTACCAGACCGAGGCTCGCTGGCCTGCTAGGCGCCGAACTCAACGGGCCGAATCGCAGGATGGTGATTGTCCGGTCGATGGCGTTGAATAACACTATGGCTGCTGTCCGCTCGCCAGACTATCGAACGCTTGCATCGTTGAGCAGAATCAACTTGTTGCGCGCGTTACAGCAGGGCGAGCCGATGACCGTGGAGCAGTTGGCCGCCGCGACCGGGTTGCATCGCAATACGGCACGTGAGCACCTGCACCGTCTGGTTGCAGCCGGTTTCGTGCACTGCGAATCGCAACACAAACAGGCGCGGGGCCGACCGAGGATCCTCTACAGCACGAAAGTCCCCCGCAATGATCCTGCGCTGGCCGAACGGGTGCGTATTGCAACCGAACGAGCACGCCAGGTGCGGCAGCTGGTGCAGCGTGGCCGCGAACTGCCTGACACGCAATCACCGGATGACGCGCGGTCTATTGATGTCACGACGCACGCGATTCAACAACAACTCGATCTTCTCGATGACCACATGGACCGATGCGGCTTCGACTCCACGCTGGATGCGGATGCGTTGCGGATGACGATGCATGATTGCCCGTTCTTGCAGTTGGCGCGTAAGAACCCGCAGGTGTGCGAGGTGCACTTCGGCTTGGTGCGCGAGACCCTGGCGCACGCGGATGGTCCGCTCGAAGCGGAGCAACTGCATCCGTTTGCCGCGACGAACACCTGCACGCTCGAATTGTGTGCCGCGCATCACAGTTGATGGTCAACGATTCCGATTAAACACGGTGTTTTGTGCTCGCATGTTCTGCCTGACGCGAGAATACTTGCGCCCAGGCAGGCTCTGGTCGCCTACGCGGTGACCAGCCCCGATTGGAGCGGTCATGAAATCCAAGAAGGCGCACGACACCTCGACAGCTGGCACTGATGGGGTTCTGGCGGACAGCCTGATCAAGATGGGGCGTTTCTTGAGGCCTGGTGAGGTGTCCGAGGACCTGAGAACGGTCTTTCTCGACGGCGGCCGGAAAGCAGATGCGTTCTACCGTGATCGCTGGACCCATGACAAGGAGGTGCGTTCGACGCACGGCGTCAACTGCACAGGCTCCTGCTCGTGGAAGGTATACGTCAAAGACGGCATCATCACCTGGGAGACCCAGCAAACCGACTACCCGCTGATCGGCCCGGATTCGCCGGAATACGAGCCGCGTGGATGCCCGCGAGGCGCGTCGTTCAGTTGGTATACCTATTCGCCGACCCGGGTGCGCTTCCCGTACGTGCGCGGCGTTCTGCTGGACGCGTATCGCGCCTCCAAGGAGCGTCTCGGCAACCCGGTGCTCGCCTGGGCAGCCGTGATGGATGACCCGGTCGCCTCCCGGGCGTACAAGCAAGCGCGCGGCAAAGGCGGGCTGGTCCGCGCGAGTTGGGATGAGGCATCCGAAATCGTGGCTGCCGCGCACGTGCACACGATCAAGAAGTACGGGCCCGACCGGATCGCCGGCTTCTCGCCGATCCCGGCCATGTCGATCATGTCTCACGGTGTTGGGTCGCGTTTTGTGACGATGCTCGGCGGAACGATGCTGTCGTTCTATGACTGGTATGCGGATCTGCCCGTCGCCAGTCCCCAAGTCTTCGGTGATCAGACCGATGTGCCTGAGTCGGCCGACTGGTGGAACTCCTCCTATCTGATGATGTGGGGGTCAAACGTTCCGGTAACCCGCACGCCCGACGCCCACTTCATGACCGAATCGCGCTATCACGGCCAGAAGGTCATCGTCGTCTCGCCAGACTATGCAGACAACACCAAATTCGCCGACGAGTGGCTTGCGGTGCATCCTGGCACCGACGCGGCGCTGGCCATCGCGATGGGGCACGTCATCCTGAAGGAGTTCCTGCTCGACAAGCGCACGCCGCGGTTCATCGAATACATGAAGAAGTTCAGCGACTCCGCATACCTGATCGAGCTGAACCATCGCGGCGACGCGTACCTTCCCGGCAAGTTCTTGACGGCGGATGCCCTGCCTGGCACACGAGCGGATGTCGCGAATCCAGCATTCAAGCCGGTCTTGCTTGATCAGAACGCTCGGCCGATGATACCGAACGGGTCCCTTGGCCACCGCTTCTCGAAGGAGGATGAAGGCCTGTGGAACCTCGACCTCGGCGATGTCGATCCATTGCTTTCGATCGCCGATGCGGCCGACCACGACGGTCGAGCGGTCGAAGTGGAGTTGCCGCGCTTCGATCTGGAACCCGACACCGAGCATGTGCACGCAGGCGGGGCGGGCGGCATCCGTCGGGGTGTTCCGGTGCGCGAGGTAGCAGGCAGGCTGGTTACGACGGTGTTCGACCTGCTTCTTGCACGCTATGGCGTCGGCCGTGATGGGCTACCAGGCGACTGGCCGGCCGGCTACGACGACGCTTCCAGCCCAGGCACTCCAGCCTGGCAAGAGGAGATCACGAGTGTTCCCGCACAGGCGGCGGAACGGATCGGCCGGGAGTTCGCCCAGAACGCTGAAGACTCTGGCGGGCGTTCGATGATCCTGATGGGTGCCGGAACGAACCACTGGTTCCATTCGGACACCATTTATCGCACATTCCTTGCCCTGACCACAATGACAGGATGTCAGGGGGTCAACGGGGGTGGGTGGGCCCACTATGTGGGGCAGGAGAAGGTGCGCCCGCTCACCGGATGGGCGCAGTATGCATTCGGCCTGGATTGGGTGCGCCCGCCGCGGCAGATGATCGGCACCGCATACTGGTATTTGGCCACAGACCAGTGGCGCTATGACGGATTACCGGCAGACAGCCTGTCCAGCGCGCAGGCCACTGGGCTCTTCACCGGTCGCACGACGGCAGACTGTCTGGTCGAGTCGGCGAAGCGCGGCTGGATGCCCAGCTACCCGACGTTCAACCGTAACCCGCTCGACATCGTCGATGAGGCAGAGAAGTCCGGTGTCGAACCGGCGCAGTACGTTGTCGACCAGCTGAACAGCGGCGAGCTCAAGTTCGCGGTGGAAGACCCGGATGCGCCAGAGAACTTTCCTCGGGTGCTCAACGTCTGGCGAGCCAACATCATCGGTTCGTCAGGCAAGGGAAATGAGTACTTCCTCAAACACCTGCTCGGCACCGATGCTGCAATCCACGGGCAGGAATCCAGCCCAGGGCGCCGGCCCGCATCCATGAAGTGGCACGAGGAAGCGCCCATCGGCAAGCTCGACCTCATGGTGACAAGCGACTTCCGCAACACCTCGACGACCGGCTTCAGCGACATCGTGCTCCCGCCCGCCACCTGGTACGAGAAGCACGATCTGTCGACGACGGATATGCATCCGTTCATTCACACCTTCAATCCAGCGATCACGCCGCCGTGGGAGGCGAAACCCGACTTTGAGATCTTCACCCTGTTGGCTCGCAAGATCAGCGAGTTGCAAGCCGGGCATCTCGGTGTGCGCCGCGACCTTGTTGCGTCGCCGTTGCTGCACGACACCCAGGATGCGATGTCAACGCCGCATGGAACGGTTGTCGACTCGCCAGAGCTCATACCGGGCGTGACGATGCCCAAGCTCGCGGTCGTGGAGCGCGACTACCCGGCGTTCGGCGAACGGATGACGGCCCTTGGGCCGCTCACCGCGAAGCTCGGCATGGTGACGAAGGGTGTTCACTTCACTCCGGATCAAGAGGTCGATGATCTCGGTCACCGGAACGGTCGGGTTGTGTCCGGCCGGACGGCTGGGCGGCCGCGGTTGGATACGGCGCAACGCGCATGCGAGATGATTCTTGCGCTCTCCGGTACCACCAATGGGCGGCTTGGGACGCAGGGATTCCGTGCGCTCGAGAAGCGCACGGGTGTGCCGCTGGCTCAACTCGCATCCGACAACGAAGGACGACGGTACACGTTCAAAGAAGTCGGCGATGCACCCGTACCGGTGCTCACCTCGCCGGAGTGGTCGGGAAGCGAACACGGTGGAAGACGGTACAGCGCGTTCACGATCAACGTCGAACACCTGAAACCGTGGCACACGCTGACCGGTCGGCAGCATTTCTACCTCGATCACGACTGGATGATCGAGCTGGGCGAACAACTGCCGATCTACCGGCCGCCGTTGGACATGCACCGATTATTCAACGACTCCATCGTTGGTGCGACGACGCCGACAGGCCGCACCGGTTCTCAGGGGCGCGCCGAGGTGGCGGTGCGCTACCTCACCCCGCACTCCAAATGGTCCATACACTCCGAGTATCAAGACAACCTGATGATGTTGACACTGTCGCGAGGCGGTCCGACGATCTGGATGTCCCCGCAGGACGCGGACAAGATCGGGGTGCGCGACAACGAGTGGATCGAGTCATACAACCGAAACGGGGTAGTGGTCGCCAGGGCGATCGTGTCGCACCGCATGCCGGAAGGCACCGTGTACATGTATCACGCAAAAGATCGCACCATCAATGTTCCGATCGCCGAAACATCCGGTCAGCGCGGCGGCACGAACAATTCACTCACTCGCATTCTGCTGAAACCGACACATCTGATCGGCGGATACGCGCAGCTGTCGTTCGCATTCAACTATCTGGGGCCGACCGGCAACCAGCGAGACGAGGTGACGGTCATCCGTCGTCGCAGTCAGGAGGTCGATTACTAATGCGAGTCATGGCTCAGATGTCGATGGTGATGAATCTCGACAAGTGCATCGGATGCCACACGTGCTCGGTCACGTGCAAGCAAGTGTGGACGAATCGGGACGGTATGGAGTACGTCTGGTTCAACAATGTTGAGACTAAGCCTGGGCTCGGCTACCCACGTTCTTACGAGGACCAGGACAAGTGGCGTGGCGGCTGGGAGCGGAACAAGCGCGGTCGCCTCAAGTTGCGTTCCGGAGGTCGCCTGAGCCGTCTTGCGCACATTTTCTCGAACCCTGACCTGCCGACGATCGACGACTATTACGAGCCGTGGACATACGACTACGACATGCTCACCATCGCCCCGCAGACGAAGAACGGCCCGGTCGCACGGCCGAAGTCGCTGCTGACCGGGGACAACATGGACATCGCCTGGTCGGCCAACTGGGACGACAATCTCGGCGGGGCGCAGGAAACCGCCGCGCAGGATCCGATCCTCGCCCACATGAGCGAGCACGTGAAACTCGAGTTCGAGAACACGTTCATGTTCTACCTGCCCCGCATCTGCGAACACTGCCTCAACCCGTCGTGCGTGTCCGCGTGCCCGTCTGGTGCCATGTACAAGCGGTCAGAGGATGGCATCGTCCTGGTCGATCAGGATGCATGCCGCGGCTGGCGCATGTGCGTTTCGGCCTGCCCATATAAGAAGGTGTACTTCAACCACAAGACGGGCAAGGCAGAGAAATGCACCCTGTGCTACCCACTGCTCGAACAGGGTAAGCCGACGATCTGCTCGGAGACCTGTGTCGGCAGGTTGCGTTATCTCGGCCTCATGCTCTACGACGCTGACAAGGTGCTTGAGGCGGCCAGCGTCGAAGACGACCACGACCTGCTCGAGGCACAGCGCTCGGTCTTCCTCGACCCGTTCGACCCTGATGTGATCGCGGCGGCCAAGGCAGAAGGCATCGCTGATGATTGGATCGAAGCGGCACAGAACAGCCCCATTTATCAGCTGATCAGCGAATACAAGGTCGCACTCCCGCTGCACCCCGAGTACCGCACGATGCCGATGGTCTGGTACATCCCGCCTTTGTCACCGGTGGTCGACGTTGTCGCGAACAGCGGTAGCGACGGTGAGGATGTCGCAAACCTCTTCTCGGCTATCGACAAGCTGCGCATCCCGGTCGAGTACCTCGCAGGGCTGTTCACGGCCGGCGACGTCGAGCCGATCGAGGACTCACTCGGCAAGCTCGCCGCAATGCGCTCGTACATGCGCGACATCAACCTCGGCCTGGAACCGAACGAGCGCATAGCAAATCTGGTCGGGATGAGCGGTGAAGAGATACAGGCCATGTACCGGCTGCTCGCTATCGCCAAGTACGACGACAGGTACGTCATCCCGAAAGCGCACGTCGAGCAGGCCCGTGACTTGGAGAACTTAGCCTGCTCGCTCGACACGGATGGCGGGCCAGGAATGGGCGGGCCAAGCGAGGGCGTGTCTGGGATGGGGCCGGTGCGCAAACTCGGCAAGCGCAGGAACAAATCCGGCGCGCCAAGCGCTGTCGCACGTTTCGACGTCGACGAGAACGGTGTGGAACGTTTCCACGACCTGCAGAGTCTCACCGACGAGCCTGCACATGGGGCAGGGGAGCAGTCTCCGCCTGGGCGGCTGAATCTGCTGAATTGGAACGGCAACACCACGGCGCCCGGCCTGTTTCCGCCCGTCGCTACGGATGGCCCATCGTGATTCGGCGGAAGGTTTCCCCGCACGAAACGGTCGCTTTGAGCTTGAACCAAGACCAGCGCGCCACCACGCACATGGCGGCATCCATCTTGCTCGACTACCCGCACGAGCAGAACCGGGCGCGGTTCGCCGCGGTCGAACAGGCCGTTACAGCGCTTCCCGTGCCCCTTGCGGATGCGTTCCACCGCTTCTTCGCGGCGACGGATGGCATGGCGCAACGGCAGCTCGAGGCGCACTTCACGTCGATCTTCGATCAGAAACGCAAGTGCAGCCCGTATCTCACCTATTACACGACCGGCGACACCCGTAAACGCGGAATGGCTCTGGTGCGGTTCATTCATGCGTACCGCGCGGCCGGCTGGGAGGTGGAGCCCGGGGAACTGCCTGACTATCTTCCGATGGTGCTCGAGTTCTCTGCGCGGTGCAATTCGACGATCTCGAACGACCTCATCGCGGCGCACCGTGAAGGCATCCAGGTGCTACGCGCTGCACTCGAGTCGTTCGAGACGCCGTACGCTCACGTTCTCGACGCTGTGTGTCTCTCGCTGCCGGCGATGAACGCTGACGCGCGTGAGCGATATATGAGGCTCATCAACGAGGGTCCGCCAGCCGAACTGGTTGGCCTGACCTTTCTCGGTGCGCTGAAGCCATATGCCCCGGCCGGGGCGCCACGGGAGGATGTGCGACTATGACCGTCTGGAATATCTTGCTGTGGGTGGCTGTCCCGTACGCGGCAGTTGGGGCCTTCGTCGTCGGACACATCTTCCGGTGGCGTTATGACCAGTTCGGCTGGACTTCTCGCTCGAGTCAAGGCTACGAGTCGAGGATTCTGCGCTGGGGCTCGCCGCTGTTCCACTACGGCATCCTCGCTGTCTTCGCCGGACACGTTGTTGGACTCCTTGTGCCGAAAGAATGGATTCTGTTCTTCGGTGTCTCCGAAGCGATGTATCACTGGGGTGCAACTTATTTGGGCGCGGCCGCAGCGGCCGCAACGCTGGTCGGCATGATTCTTCTGTTGTCGCGCCGTGGTGCCGTCAGGCGGGTATTCAGAGTAACGACGGTGATGGATGTCGTCATGTACGTGTTCCTGTTGATCGCTGTTGTCTTCGGAACCTGGGCGAACGTCGTTTACCAGGTCTTCGGCCCGGGCTACGACTATCGGGAGACCATCTCGCCGTGGATCCGCAGCTTGGGCGCGCTGCAGCCGAATGTGGAGCTGATGGTCGGTGTACCCCTGGTCTTCCAGTTGCACATCCTGTCCGCCATGTTCCTGTTCATGTTGTGGCCATTCACCCGTCTCGTTCACGTCTTCTCGGTTCCGTTCCAGTACTTGTTCCGCCCGTATGTCGTCTACCGCTCAAGAGACATGCGACTCGGCGCGCGTGCAACGCAACGCGGCTGGGCGCGCAGTGCCAGGCCAGGGACGCGCCCTGAGCGGGTCGACAAGATCCCGTCCCATCGGTGAACACTCGACCGAGACCGGATCATCATAGTGAACACCGCGAAGCCCGACACAACGACACCTGACATTGAGGCGTTGCCCGGCAGCCGCACCGCCCGATGGATTGCCACTCTCGATCCCGGCTATTTTGCGGCCGTGATGGCCACCGGGATTGTGTCGCTTGGGTTGCGACTGCTTGGGCAGCCGATCCTAGCGGGCATCCTGTTGTGGGTGGCCGGGGGAGCCTTCGTTGCGCTGGTTTCGGCTTACTCGGTGCGCGCGGTGCGGTACCCGCGTCGTGTTGTGGCCGACCTGCGTGCGCCAAGCAGCGCTGTCGCGTACTTCACCGTGGTCGCTGGGTTCGACGTTCTCGCCGTTGGGCTCGTCGCGGTTGGGATGTGGCCGGTTGCGCTCGCGATCGGGTTGGTGGCATTCGCCGTGTGGTTGATGTTGACCTACGGGTTGTTTTCGTCGATCGTGCTCGCCGGAAACCATCCGCAGCTCCGGGAGATCACCGGTGTATGGCTGGTATGGGTGGTCGGAACCCAGTCGATTGCCGTTCTGGCCGCCAGCCTCACACCGCGCGTGCCGTGGGCATGGGCTCCCGGTGTTCTGAGTGCGACAGCGATCTTGTTCTGGGGTGTCGGCGTCGTGCTCTACTTCATCTTCGTGGTGATCATCTTCCTGCGCCTGTTCTTGATAGAGACGACGCCGAAGGAGATGGGCCCGGCGTATTGGATTCTGATGGGCGCAACGGCGATCAGCGTTCGAGCAGCGGCCGGCATCCTCGACGCAGGACAGAGTGACCCGACTCAACTACTGCGCGAGATGCGTCCGTTCGTCGTCGGGCTTTCAATGACTATGTGGTCATTCGGCAGTTGGTTCATTCCGCTCCTGGTCATCTTCGGGCTGTGGCGCTATTTCGTTCGTGGCTACTCGTGGGCGTACGAGCCGAAACTGTGGAGCGTCGTCTTCCCTTTGGGTATGTACGCCGTCGCATCAGTCACCCTCGGACGAGCAATCGGATTCGGGTTCCTCGTCGACCTTGCGAGTGTATGGATCTGGTTCGCGGTCGCAGCGTGGGTGCTGGTGACGGGGTTGCTGGTTGTCGCCTACGTCGTCGGGCTGCGCCGTCCCCCGCGTGCTGCTGCGGAGGACCAATGACTCTATACTCGCCGCACACGGTGGGCCTATCGTCTGACTTACGCGGACGAAAGAAGGCGCGATATGCATCACGGAGAAGGACCCGTTGAATGGCTGTCCGAGGACGAGTGTTGGGAGTTGCTGCGCACCCAGGCATTGGGCCGGATCGCGACGAGTGCGGGCGGCGTTCTCGACATCTTCCCTGTCAACTACTATGCCGATGGCGCAAACCTGTTCTTTCGCACGTCGCCGGGCGACAAGCTCGTGGAGCTGACAATTAATGAGAACATCGCGTTCGAAGTGGATGCATACACCGACCAGATCGCGTGGAGTGTTATTGCAAAAGGTACGGCGCACGCACTCGAGCGGCAATCCGAGATTGACCAGGCCGAGAACTTGCCGCTGAACTCGTGGATCCCCACGCCGAAGAGCGTCTTCGTGCGTATCACGCCGCAAAGTCTCACGGGTCGGCGCTTTGAACCTGGGCCTGAACCGGAATGGGCTGAGCCGAGCTAGTCGGCCGAATCGTCGACTGCAGCGGATCTGTGGATGATCAGTACGGGGCAGTGGGCTCGCTCGGCGCATGCCGCGCTGACCGAGCCGAGCAGGAGCCCGGCAAAGCCGCCATGGCCGCGGCTGCCGAGCACGAGCATCTCGGCGTGTGCACTTTCGTCGATGAGGATCTTGGCGGCGTTTCCCTTGGGCACCGACCTGGTGCAGCCCTGAGGCGGTGCACCGTCCAGCGCCTCGTCGATCGCAGCTTGAATCATGTAGCCTGCGTCGTCTCTCGGTGACCAGTTCACGTCAGGCACATACGTGCCGAACATCAGCGGATACTGCCACGCAGACACGATTTTCAGTGGCAAGCCGAGAGCCGAGCTGATGTTCGCGGCGCGACGAAGCGCTTCGACCGATGCCTTGGACCCGTCGATGCCCACAACGACGGGATGGTGTGTTTTCATACCTTTTTCCGACATCAGAACTGAAACACAAGGCGCGCCGGGACAGAACCCGACAGAACCTGGCTCATTGCGGTGTTGACATCATCGAGAGTTCTCGATTCCGCGATCACTCGTGTACGACCTGCGAGGTGCAACGCGAATACTTCAGCGAGGTCCTGCCTGGTTCCGACAATCGACCCGATGATGGAAATACCCTTGAGCACTGTGTCGAAGATCGGCACGCTCATCATCTGTTCGGCTGGAAGCGCCACGCAGATCAGCCTGCCGCCTCGTTTCAGCGATGCGAACGCCTGCTCAAATACGGTTGGGGATGCTGCGAGCACGACCGCCACATCGGCACCGCCGCGTTCCTGGATGGCTTTGACAGGATCGGTCGTCGCCGCGTTCACGACGTGATCCGCGCCAAGCTCGATCGCGAGCTCGAGTTTCTGCTGCTCAACGTCCACTGCAATCGCGGTGGCGCCCATGATCGTGGCGTACTGAAGCGCAAGGTGACCCAAGCCGCCGACGCCGAAGACGGCAACACTCTCGGTCGGCACAACGTTTGCCACCTTCAAAGCCTTGTAAGTGGTCACGCCTGCGCAGGTGAGCGGTGCTGCATCGAGTGGGCTGATGCCGTCTGGAACCGGCACAACGAAACCCGAGTTCGCCACGGCGTACTCCGCGAATGCGCCATTGACCGAGTATCCGCTATTGTGCTGCGCCTCACACAGCGTCTCACGGCCGTCGATGCAATACCGGCAGTGTCCGCAGGCAAACCCGAGCCACGGTATGGCCACGCGCTCGCCGATCGCGCGGTCTGTGACACCAGGACCAACGGCATCCACAATGCCGATCCCTTCATGTCCCGGGATGAACGGCAGTGAAGGTTTCACTGGCCAGTCTCCGTGCGCAGCATGAATGTCGGTGTGGCACAACCCACACGCCTCCATCTTGACGAGCACTTCACCGGTTCTCGGCGTTGGGATGGCGCGGTTATCGTCCACCTGGAGTGGGGCGGAAAAATCAGTGACGACTGCAGCTTTCATGTCAAATACCTTCTGGTTTGCTTCGGCGCGTTATTGGTTCGCTTCGCCGGCTTGCGGACCGTGCACGATGAGAACAGGGCAACGGGCATGCGCCGCGCATTCTGCACTGACCGACCCAAGAAGCAATCCAGCGAAACCACCGTGCCCGCGCGACCCGAGAACCAGCATCTCTGCTCCTGCGCTTTCGGTGATGAGAACATGCGCGGCGTTGCCCTGTCGCACTTCGAGGCTCAACGATGTCGGCCAGGTCTCACCGAACGCGCTGTTGATGGCCTCCGTTGCCACCTGGCGCGCGCTGCGTTCCAGGTCGGGAAGCTCCCCAACGGCGTACGCCGTCAAGGCCACAGGATATGACCAGGCGATGACGACTTCGAGCGACGTGCGCAGGACTTGCGCAAGCCGCGAAGCGTATTGGAGCGCCCGAACTGACGAGTCTGAACCGTCCAGCCCCACGACAATCCGCTGGGCTCCTACTTCTTCTGAGGTATTCATGACCCCAGGCTGCACTCCGTTGATGGCCGGAAAACAGGGTCGAAGGTCCCCTCACTCCTCCGGCGTGCGGGATTGCCACTGGACCGCAGCGGCTTGTGTTCGGCTTTGGAGTCCGAGCTTGCTGAGCATCCCTGATACGTAGTTCTTCACAGTCTTCTCTGCAAGTGACATGCGCGCACCGATCTGGCGGTTGGTAAGCCCCTCGGCAATGAGAGAAAGCACTTGCCGCTCCCGCGCGCTCAGCGCGGCAAGGCGTGGATCCCCGCTGCGCCTGTCGCGCATACGATTCGTGACGCGGCGACGAAGCGCTGGATCGATCATCGATCGTCCGGCCGCAACCCTTCGCACGCCGTCGACAAGGCCGGTGCCCTGCACATCTTTGAGCACGTATCCGGAAGCGCCGCCAATGACGGCAGCATAGATTGCCTCGTCTTCGTCGTACGCCGTCAAGATGACGCACCGAACTTCGGAGCCGCTCTCATGCAATTCGCGACAAAGGTCGATTCCACTACCGTCGGGAAGGCGAACATCCAACAGAGCAACGTCCGGGTTAGTGGCCGCAATTCGTCCGCGCGCTTGGACGAGAGTGCCGGCTTCTCCGACCACGTCGATATCCGGCTGGGCTTCAAGCAGCTCCGCCACCCCGCGGCGGACGATCTCGTGATCGTCGAGAAGAAACACGCGAATGGCCATGGGCATCATCAATCCTCTTCGTCGTCGGGAATTGGAACCGACCACCTGAGCACGGTTCGTCCTGGCTCTGAGGCCAACTCGCATGATCCTGATCGTGCAGCGGCCCTCGTCTCCAGGTTGACAAGCCCGCTGCGTCGACGGGGGCTCGTTACGCCGATTCCGTTGTCCGTCACGACGAGGCTGACCATGCCGTCGCCGGCGGCCAGGCGTAACGATACGCCGGTCGCGGTAGCGTGCTTCACAACGTTGGTCAGAGCCTCTCGCGCCACGGCGAGAACGTCGTGAGCCAGATCGCCTGTTACGACAAGGTCGACCGGTCCACTGAAGTCGAGACGGGGCGTCTCAGCCAGCCCTGAGCCCAGTTCATTGACCACATCGATGATGCGGTGCCTGATCGTGTCGCGCTCATCGGCTTTTCTGTTGCCCAACGCAAAGATTGCCGTGCGAATTTGCGAGATTGCGGCGTCGATCTTGCCAACCGCGTCTGCCACTCGTTCTGCAGCGGGTGCTGGATGTATCGACCCTGCGACACTTTGCAGATCGAGACCGGTTGCAAACAGTTGCTGGATGACGTTGTCATGGAGGTCGCGCGCGATGCGGCCCCGATCCTCCATCAGAAGCATCCGCTGGCGGTCAGCGCGCGTGGCAGACAGTTCCATTGCCACTGTGGCGCGCCCAGCGAAGTCCGCTGCTATCTCAAGATCCTGGTCGAGGAACGCGAGGCTCCCTGGTCGTCGCGAGACGATCATGACGCCGAGAATCCGACCACTTGCTATCAGCGGCACAGCCATGGCTGGTCCAAGCGCGTTTCGGCTGGCGGGAAACAGTCGCTTCACAGAATCTTCCTCCAAGATTCGCGGTTGCCTGCTGTGGATCACGCTACCTGCGGGCGAGTCCTCGAGCGACAATGTGAGGTTCTGCAGTTCACGTTCTCCGTCGCCTTTCACGGCGCTCACGATCATCTGAGTCGGATCGTCTGTTGCCACCAGGACACACACCAGGTCGGCAGCGGCAAGCGCAAGCACTCGCGATACGAGGAGTTCGACCGGGTTGCTGTCTTCTGACGCGAGAAGGGCAGCAGTGATCTCGGCCGAAGCGGTCGTCCATGCCTGACGGCGCGAGGTCTCTGCGAACAGCCGAGCATTTTCGATAGCAAAACCAGCAGTTTCCGCCAAGGCGGTCACGAGTTGCTCGTCATCGGCGCTGAACTGTCCAGAACGTTGCTCAGTGAGGTAGAGATTGCCAAACACTTTGTCACGAACTCGCACGGGCACACCGAGGAAACTCTCCATTGGTGGGTGCCCTTCAGGAAAGCCGGACGATCGCGGATCGTCCGTAATGTGTCGAAGCCGAATGGGCCTCGAGTCGTCAATGACCGCTCCGAGCAATCCTCGACCCTCGGGCAAGTGTCCAATGAGTTCTTCGTCGTGCGGTGTCATTCCGACATAGATGAATTGTTCAAGGCCGCCGTGCGGTGCGATAACTCCCAGTGCCCCGTACTTGGCATCGACGAGTTCGACGGCAGCGTCCACGATGCGTTTCAGCACTACAGGCAAGTCGAGTTGTTCGACGACCGCTTGATTGGCGCGGAGCAACGCCCTGAGGCGTCCCTGGGTGGCGAGGACGCCCCGAGCGACCTCGACCAGTTCGGTCAGCACTCGATCAAGCTCGGCCCGAGGAGCATCGGGGAATTCCAATCCAGCGTCATTGTCCATGCATCCCCACCCGCAGACCTACATCGAAGGTCGACACGGCGAATGTCGTATCTCGGTTGGTTCGATTTTACGCCCGACGCTGGTGAGCAGTTTGGCCGCTTTTGGGGGACCTAATGCCCTGGTCCTGTGCTATTCGAGTTCGCAAGATTGTGAGGAGGGCAGCGCGGGGCCGAACCGCACGCCGTGAACACGGAGACCAGGGCGATGACGAGAATAATCGTTGGAACAGACGGCACTGAGGCAAGCCATGTAGCAGTGCGATGGGCGTTGGAGCGCGCCGACGCAACCGGTGGGCACGTCAAGCTCGTGCACGTCGTTGATGATGACTGGGAAACCGTCGGGCCGCGGATCATCGATGATCTGCGCCGTGACGCTGTCAAGCTCATCGAGCGTGACACGAACTATGTGCACTCGATCGCCGAGTGCGTTGCCGTGGAATCCGAACTCATGCACGGCGACCCGATGCATCAGCTTGCGGAGATTTCGAATAACGCCGGTCTCGTCGTCGTTGGCACTCACAAGACCGGCTACATCCATGGAAAAGTCATTGGATCGCGAACCCTGCGGCTGGTCGCGGCAGCGCACTGCCCCGTCGCAGTGATCCCAGAATCCGTGCGACATGACGCGCGTGGAATCGTTGTGGGAGTCGACGGCTCCGCCGGTGGTCG
>Ga0164242_10001759_pt1 | contig 25432 bp, 24 predicted proteins | sample OricomgcompostMG_FD_108783 | JGI IMG/M metagenome (GOLD analysis project Ga0164242, IMG submission 108783) | Miracle-Growth compost microbial communities from Emeryville, California, USA - Original compost - Miracle growth compost (MG) ...
TCGAGCATGCGCAAGCGCCCCGTGTCATGTCAACGAGACGAAAATCACCGAAATATTTAAACAATGCCCATTCAAGAAATTTCAATTGACTTAGTTTATAAACTGCGTTAATTTACCCCTCGGTCCAGATCGAAACGGGCCCCTTGAGAGAGAAAAAGCTTTAAAGACTGAGACTTTACGGCTGAAAAAACGCAGAGAGGAACATCATGTTCAAAGTTGGAGAGAGCGCCGTCTACCCCGCGCACGGCATCACCGTGATTAAACGCATCGATGAACGCGAGGTCGGCGGGACGAAAAAGACCTTTTATGTCCTGACCGTCCTGGAAAACCAGATGACGATTATGGTCCCCACCGAAAACGCCGAAGCCGTCGGTCTTCGCAGCATTATCTCGGATAAAGAAGTCCAGAAAGTCTACAAGATCCTGAAAATGCGCGACGTAAAAATCGACCAGACGACCTGTAATCGCCGCTACCGCGATTACATGGAAAAAATCAAAACCGGTTCGATCTACGAAATTTCGGAAGTGCTGCGCGACTTGTTTTTGCTTCGTCACAGCAAAGACCTTTCGTTCGGCGAACGCAAGATGCTCGACCAGGCGAAGGCCCTCATCGTGAAAGAAATCTCGATCGCGAAGAAGACCCAGGAAGCCGTGATCGAGCAAGAAATTCAGCAGATTTTTACGGCATAATCCCCGTTCCGCCAAGCTATCAAAGGAGAACAAGCCATGGTGCTCAACGCACTCATGACGGGCGCCCTTTTGTCCGTCCAGACGGTCATTCCGAACAAAGCGATCCTGAACTTGCATTATTTGGATCGCACCTACACGCCTTCGACGGCTTGCCCCGGCGGGCAAGTCCGGGTTTCGGGCCCTCGATTCGTTGAAAAAGGTTTCAACGAAGAAGGCTTGCTCGGCACCGCCGAACGCGCGGTGGGCGACGGTCTCAGCAAGACCGAAAACCATTTTTGCGTTTCGATGAATGTCCTCGAAAAAGAGCGCGAATGGGGCAAATCGGTTTACCGCACCCGGGTTGCGACCGGCACTAAAAACGAGGGCACTTCGTTTCTGGTCGCTCGAAACGTGATCCTCACGAATAACCACATTGCGGTTCCGTTGGCGAAAGACCCCACCGACTGCCGCGCGGTCGAAGTCTTGACCCGCACCGATCATCCGCAATGGGTCGGCTGTAAAAAAATCCTGTACTGCAACGCCGCCTACGACTTTTGTTTCGTCGAAATGAAATCCGTTTTACCGGGCGTGGAACTCGGGGACTTGAGTCGTCCACTGCGTTTGAACGCAGCTCCGATTGGGGATCAAAACGCTTATTTGATCGGCAACAGCGGGGCATTGGGCATCCAGGCCAGCGAGGGTCCGGTCACGACGAATCCGGAAACGCTGAAAACCGGCCGAGTCATCCCGGGGAAGGTAATCCATTATATTCCGATGATCGGCGGCGCGTCCGGCAGCCCGATCCTCAACGAAAGCGGAGAAGTCATCGCCATCAATCATTCCCATTTCGCGTTTGACGGACAATGGAACGATTACGTCGACCCGAACGGAGACACCTTCAATATCGGCACCACGATGCAAACCATTTTCAACGACGCCGGAGCGCGTTTACACGTTCCTTCCATAGTGGTGCGCTAAGGATTTGACAGCTTCCGCCTCGCCCCGTTTCGCGCTAAAATCAAATGAGGAGGGCCAGCTTCATGGTCCGCATTCATTCGATTCCGTTGATCTGCACTCTCGTCGCGGGCTTCATCATTCCCGCATTCGCGCACGCCACCTTGGGCGAAGCGCCGTCGGTCGACCATGATTTGAGCGCGATGCCCGCGCAATCCAAAACGGCTGCAAAGTCTACGCTAAAATCGACGGTCAAATCGGCCCCTCTTTTCACGATCCATGAAGTTCAAACCGGATCGGGCAGCGTGCGCGAATACGCGAACGCCTCGGGAATCGTGTTCGGCATCGCCTGGTCGGGCGCGCGCTCGCCCAACCTGAAAACATTGCTCGGAACTTACGCGCAAGATTATACCGATGCCTCTCAAGCCCAAGCGCGCATCCCAGGCCGGCGTTCGCGATCGGTCCGCGGAAAAAACGTCACGGTCCAGCGTTGGGGGCACATGAGAAACGTCGGCGGACGCGCGTTCGATCCGGCGCTGATCCCCGACGGGGTCAAAATCGAAGACATTCAATGACGGGGATTTCATGAAAACTTGGAGTACTTTACTGATTCTGATCTCGACGTTCGTCGTCAGCGCTTGCGGGAAGCCGTCGAGCGGCGATGACGAGACCCCTTCAAGCCGAATCACAAACGGAAAAACCTTACCGACGATTTCGGGCGATAACGTGCTGACCATGGACGTGAGCACCGGTGGCGGCAATTGCGGTTCGTCGACGGATTACATCAACAAACCGTGTGTGAGTGTCACGATCTGCAATGCCGACGGATCTCACTGTTCGCCCATCAACGATCTTTTGGTCGACACCGGAAGCTTTGGTTTGCGCGTATTCAAATCGGTTCTCGACAGCAACGGCATTACTCCGATCCAGGTCACGACCTCGGGCGGAAATCTTGCCGAATGTGTCGAGTACGGCGACGGCTCTAAGCATTGGGGCCCGGTAGCCCAAGCCCAAGTCAAACTTGGAAACGAATCGGCCGTGACCGTCCCGATTCAAGTCATTGATTCGTCCTATGTCGATAACGGAACCGATGCGGACTGCACGGGTGGCGAAACCGGCCCCGGTACCGGCTCGGGCCAGGGAGCGTTCAACGGAATCTTAGGCGTCGGGCCTTACGCTCAAGATTGCGGAGCCGGTTGCGCGGTCAACGCAGGGAACGGAAATTATTATAGCTGTACCGGAACAGGCTGCTCATCCAGTACGGCGGCATTAGCGAAGCAAGTGACGAACCCCGTCTCGGCCCTCACGACCGACGGCAATGGCGTGATTCTGATGCTACCCGACCTTGATTTTGGCGGCAATACCGCGGCTTCGGGCTACCTCGTCCTCGGGATCGGCACGAGATCGAATAATACCCTCACGAATGTTACCGCTTATCCGATGGACGCCTCGAACATGACCTTCACCACGAGTTACAACGGACACGATTATCCGGGCTTTCTCGACAGCGGGTCGAATGGACTGTTCTTTCCGGACACGAATAGCTCGGTTTCTGGCTGCTCCGGCATTTTAGCCGGCTGGTATTGTCCGTCCAGCACGCAAAATCTTTCGGCGGTGAATACGGCTTACAACTCCACGACTCACGGATCCGTCTCGTTTCAGATCGAAAACTTCAATACCTTCTGGAACAGCCCGAACTGGGTCGCCAAAGAAATCGGCGGAGCATCCGGCGGTCTCCTGAACGGACAATTCGACTGGGGGCTTTCGTTCTTCTTCGGCCGCAACGTCGCCGTCGGCATCGAAGGCAAAAGTTCTTCGCTCGGCTCGGGGACGTATTGGGCTTATTGATTATTTAAAAACATCGAACTGATACTCGCCCAGCTCGTAGTGCTGATCGGCGATGAACTTCATCAGCTCGTCTTCGTTGCGGTCCATGGCCTTGAAGTTTCCGCGAATGCGGCGGTTGGCACGCATACTGAAGGCTTCGGCGATCGCGATTTCCATCGCGGCACCCTCTTCGCCTTTTTCTTCGATCGCTTGGGTCACGCGCGAAACCGTGCAAAACAAAGCATAAAGATCGATCGCCACGTCGGCAATCCGCTTCTGCGCGAATTGCTTCAGATGGATTTCGCGTCCATGCCGTTTGATCAACACTTCGACCTGAGCCGCAAGCTCGACCGAGTATTCCTCAAGCATGCCCGCGATTTTCTTCAGGCGCGCGTGCGATTTGCTGATCGATTCGCCGAACACGTTTTGCTTCACCTTGCGGGTCGCGTACTGAGTGACGAGGCCCAGGCCCTTCAGCGGATCTTGGATCGCTTTCGCGAGGCCCGCGAGTTCTTGGCCCGGCCCCTGCATTCCCGACAACGCGATGAAGGTTCGCAGGATCTCGTTCGTGCCTTCGAAAATACGATTGATCCGCGCATCACGAAGCCAGCGCTCGAACGGATATTCCTTCATGTAACCGTTCCCGGCCCAGACCTGAATGTTCTCGTCGACCGTCTCCCACAGCATCTCCGAGCAAAAAATCTTCGCAGCGGCGCTTTCGACCGAATAATCGACGTCGCCGCGATCGACGAGCGAAGCGGTCATGTACGTCATCGATTCGGCCACATAATTGTTCATCACCATGCGGGCGATCTTTTCTTTGATCATCCCGAATTCGCCGATTTTTTTGGTGAACTGGACCCGCTCGTTGGCGTGTTCGATCGAAGCTTTGATCGCGTTCTTGGCGACACCGACACAGCCCGCGGCCAAGCCCATCCGGCCGTGGTTCAGCACGCCCATCGCGATTTTGAAGCCTTTACCGACTTCGCCCACGATATTTTCGACCGGCACCTTCACCTTGTCGAAGTAAATCGCGTTCGTCCACGATCCGCGAATACCGAGCTTGTGCTCGTGCGCGCCGACCGAAACGCCTTCACTCGGCAGTTCGATCGCAAAGCAGGTGATTTTTTCTTTCTTCGTTCCGTTCTCGACCACGTCCGTCTTCGCGAACACGGTCAGAAAGCCCGCGATTTCGCCGTTCGTGATCCACAGTTTCTGGCCCGAAAGAATATAATGTTTTCCGTCCGGCGAAAGCTCGGCCTTGGTCTGGATCGAAGCCGCGTCCGAGCCCGACGACGGTTCGGTCAGACAGAATGCTCCGATCAACTCGCCCGTCGCAAGACGGGGCAAAAAACGTTTGCGTTGCTCTTCGTTTCCGAAAAGCAAAATCGCCTTGTAACCGATGCTCTGGTGCGCGCCCAGCGTGACGGCCAAACCGCCGTCGATCGAAGCGATTTGTTGCATCACCCGCGCGTACCCCATTTGCGGAAGCCCCAATCCGTTCAATTCTTCGGGAACCGCCAAGCCCGTCAGCCCCATTTCGGCGACCATGCCGACGATTTCTTTCGGCATCTCGCCCTTCTCGTCCCACTCGGCTGCCTTCACGACGTCTTTGCCGAACTTATCGAGCGTATCGACGACCATCTTCACGGTCTCTTTCGTTTCGTCCTTCGCCTTCGGGTACGGGAAAACAAATTCTTCGCGGATCTGCCCGAAGAAGAGGGATTTCATGAAACTGTTTTCTACCGAGTTTTTGTCCGAAGGAGTATGAGCCATGGTCGCGGTCCTTTCCGAATTGACGATCTGCTTGACGTTCTGTCATGACAAAGTGTCAGACGCGTTACACAATCAGTATAGATTTGTGCCTATAGATTGAGAGTAACGATCCTTTTCTTTTCACACAACAAGGACTTGCAAAATAATTTCAAGATCGTCTTTCGCTGGTATTGATTTTGCAGTGCTCTAATCAGACATGTCCATCGGGGAAAAATTGAAAGGCTTGTTTCGCAAACGCCCAACCGAATCGAAAGCCCCCCGTGCCCCTTTGAGCGTCAATTCTTTGTCGAAAATTTCGGACCGCATGGTGAGTTTCGGCAAAGGTCGTAACATCAAAGGCGTCTCGCTCGTGATTTGCCTGATTTTGTGCGCGTATTTTCTGGCGGATCTGTTCGCGTTGATGATGGTGAAGTACCTTCCCTCACCGCCGGTTTCGATGCTGGCTTCGCGGGTCCGAAGCGGATTCATCGCCCGCCCCGCGGATTACGAAGTGATCGCCACGCGAAATTTGTTTTCAAGCAAGGTTCCGAAAAAAACCGGAACCGACATCGACCTCGATGCCGAACCCGTCCCAACCACACTCCCCTTCCAACTGGTCGGTACCGTGATCTTCCACAACCCCGCCCGTTCGCTCGCGGCGCTTCAGGATAAAAACGAGAACAAACTTTATCCCGTGCGGATGGGCGACGAAATCGACGACAAGGTTCAAATCTTAAGCGTCGAGCCGCGCCGGGTGGTGTTCATCAACAACCAGGCCCGTCGAAAAGAATTCGTCGAAATTCCCGAAGATTCTTCGATTAAGATTTCGTCGGGAAGCTCAAGTACGACGAGCAGCGCCCCTCAAAAAGGCATCGAGCAGGTGAACGACAATCAATTCGTCGTCAGCCGCGCCGAGATCAACAGCCAAATGGCGAACTTCAACACGCTCATCACCCAAGCCCGCGCGGTCCCCGAGATGCGCGGCGGCCAGATGGTGGGCTTCAAGCTCGTGCAAATCCAGCCGGGAAGCATTTATGAAAAACTCGGCATGAAGATGGGCGACGTCATCAAAGCCGTGAACGGCGAAAAAATCACCGACGCCGCCAAGGCGCTTTCGCTTCTGCAAGACCTGAAGAACCAACCTTCGCTCGACATGACCATCGAACGAAACGGAAAGGATACCAACTTCAATTATGACATCCGATAAAACACATGAAAACCCGTCCGATTCCGTCACGCCCGCATGGTCCACCAAGATGAGCTTTCTTTTCGGGCTCTGCGCCCTGCTCGGCATTCTGCTTCTGATTTTCTCGGAAGTCGGCTTGGCCCAACCCGCCGGCAACGGTTTTCAGCCGGGCGGCGCTTCGATCGGCAATCCGCTCAACGATCCGTACGGTGACGACGAAGACTTCGAGGATTTCGACGACGACACCACGACCGCCGAACCGGTCGCGCCTCCGCAGGATTACAATCCGCCTGCCTATCAGGCGAACTCAAACGATCAGTCCAACCGCGGATCTTCGGCCTCGTCCGGCCGCTCGGGCGGAATCAGCGTCGGCGGAACCAAAGATCCGAATCAGGGCGCGACGATCAAACGCGGACGCAAGGGCTACAGCCTGAGCGGCGCCGGAACGGAAAAAGGAATCAAGTCGAAAAACGAAATCGGAGCCCTTCACGTCGATACCGAAAGCGGCGACGGCGTTCCGGCCAACCGGGAAATGATCACCGACTTCAACTTCCCCGACGCCGACATCATGGACATCGCCAAGACCCTGGGCCGCCTGACCGGGAAGAACTTCATTCTCGATAAGGACGTCAAGGGCCGGGTCACCATCATCTCGAACTCGCCGATCACGGTCAGCGACGCCTGGCGCGCATTCCTGACCTCGCTCGACATGAACGGGCTTGCGATCGTTCCCACCGGGAAATACCTGCGCATCATGCGCCAGAACGACGCGAAAGGGAAAAACATCCGTCTCTATTCGTCGGCCAAAGCTCCGAACACCGACGCGCTCGTAACCAAGATTTTCAAAATCAAATACATCAGCGCGAAGGATCTCGAAAACGTGATCCGCACCTACGCCAACATGGGCGCGCGAATTTACGGATTCGAACAGACGAATACTCTGATTATTACCGACACCGGTTCGAACATCGAAAAAATCGCGAAGATGATCGCCTTCCTTGACGTCGAAAGCTTCGATGCCGGGATCGAAGTCATTCCGGTCAAGTACGCGTCCGCCGTCGAACTTCAAAAACTCATCGACAGCCTGCTGCCCGGCCAGCCGACGGCCACTCCGGGGCGCCCGGGTTTCCCCGGCGGTTTCTCGCGGAACGCAGCCAACTTCACCGCGCGCCGTACTCGCCAAGGCGGATTCATCAACACGATCATTCCGGACGAACGCACGAACACCCTGATCGTGCACGCGAACCCGAAAGGCGCCGAAGAAGTGCGTGAGCTCGTGGCCCGCCTCGACCGCAAACTGCCGGCGGCGGCCATGGGGAGCGGAAAAGTCCACGTGCTTTACCTGCAATTCGCCGACGCCGAAGAAATGGCCAAGACGTTGAACAACTTCAGCCAGACGCAAACGACCAAAACCGGAGCCAGGGGCTTTCCCGGCAACATGACCGGCATCGGAATGAACCCGAACCAAGAAAGTCTGTTCGAGGGCCAGATCAAGGTGTCTCCCGACAAAACGACGAACTCGCTCGTCATCACCGCCTCGCCTTCCGACTACGCGACTTTGCGCCGGGTGATCAACAAGCTCGACATCCCCCGCGATCAGATCTACGTCGAAGTCGTCATCATGGAAATGTCGATGTCGCGAAACAACCAATTCGCCGCGAACGTCGTCGACGGAAAACACGGAACGACGATCGCTCCGACGACTGACCTCTTCAAAATGCTGGTCGATCCGTCGCAGGCCGCGACTCAGCAAGGCTTGGTGCTTCGCTTCGGAACGAAAGATACGACCGATTACACCATCTCGACTGCGGGATCCACGAGTCAGACGGTGAAAATCCCGAACTTGGCCGCGATGGTGAAGGCGCTGCAGACCTATTCGGGCGCGAACATCTTAGCGACTCCGCAGTTGATGACGATGGATAACGAAGAAGCCACCTTCGAAAGCACCGACAAGGTGCCCGTCCCGCAGATCAACAACGCGGGGCTTGGAATCCAAACCACGTCCTATAACTACATGAGCGTTCCGATCAGCATCAAGATCAAACCTCAATTGAACAAGATCTCGAACTTCATCAAGCTCGGAATCAAGGCGAAAATCAGCGACTTTTCGAATCGCTCGACCAACATGGATGCCCCGGCCACTCTCGAACGGAACGCCGAAACGAGCGTGATGGTTGCCGACGGAGACACCGTCGTGTTGGGCGGCCTCGTGCGTGACAAAACGACCGAAGCGATCAATAAAGTCCCGCTCTTGGGCGACATTCCGATTGTAGGCTGGCTATTTAAATCGCGAACGTCTACAGTGGATAAAACCAACCTGATGTTGTTCATCACGCCGCGGATCATGCGGCAACCCGAAAACGTCCGCGCCAATCTCGACCGTAAGCTGAAAGAGCGCGACGAATTCGTCGAAAAAGCGTTCGGCGGAGTGGACGATCATCGCGATACCCGCAACCAGATCATCCGCAGCCTTCCGGACGTGAAGAACATCACCAACTATAATGGAAAAAGAATGCTGAATCTGGACGACGACGAAGACGTCGAAGAAAACTCGAAAAAGGCCGCTTTGAATTCGAATACGAACGAGCCGCCGACCGCGCCCGAATCGTCCGATGCCTCGGGCGACACACTGACGCTTCCGCCGCCGGATCCGATTCCGACACCGTCCGCGGACTCGAAGTCCGCTCCGGGCAACGGCATTCCCGCGCCGATCCAGGCGACGCCTGTGGATTTGCCGCCGATTATTCCACCGTCGGATTTTCCGGCGACGGCTCAGCCGGTGCCGTCCGCAGGCGCAGGGGCGCCTGCTCCGAACGGAGCGGTGCCATCCGCAGGAACAGCGGTTCCCGGAACCGCTATTCCTGCTCCGACCATTGACCCCAATCCATTTGTAACGCCGACGCCGGGGAGTCATCCATGAGGGAACGCCGTCCACCGGAGCGCTTGGGGGAAATTCTTCTCAAGCACACGTCGCTCAAAGCTGAGCAGCTCGAAATCGCATTGCAAGAGCAACGCGAACAGGGCGGCCTTTTGGGCGAGATCTTGCTGAAGAAAAATTTAATTCTTCCGCACGAGATCATGAAAGCGATGTGCATTCAGCTGGGCCTGCAATTCGTTGAAGACCTGAAGCCGAACGACATCGACCCCGCGCTCGTCACCGGCCTTCCGATCAACTACGCCAAGACCAAAGAAGTGATCCCGCTTTACAAGTCGCAAGACGCCTTAGGCGAAGTCATGACGATCGCCGTGTCGGACCCGTTCAACCCCACCATCGCCGAAGATCTTCAGGCCTTGACCGGCTCGCGCATCAAGACCGTGGTCAGCACGCCGATGCGGATTCAAGACGCGATCAACCGCGTGTATGAACGCTCGACCGCGCAGATCGTGGGTGACATCGAAGGCGAATTCGACGAAGACCTCGACCTCGAAGGCCCTATCGACATTCTGGAAGCGACCGAAGACGACGCTCCCGTCATCAAATTCGTCAACTCGCTGCTGTTTCGCGCGGTGAAAGAAAAATGTTCCGACATTCACATCGAGCCCTTCGAAAAAGAATTCGTCGTGCGCTTCCGCATCGACGGCGTGCTCTATGACATTATCCGCCAGCCGAAGCGCGCGCATGCCGCGATCTCGTCGCGGATCAAGGTCATGGGCCAGCTCGATATCGCCGAAAAACGTCTGCCTCAGGACGGCCGGATCAAGATCAAGCTCGCCGGCAAAGACGTCGATATCCGTCTTTCGACCGTCCCCACGACCTGGGGCGAACGCGTGGTCATGCGGATTCTCGAACAGTCGGGAACCCCGCTCGAATTGGGCAAGCTCGGGTTTTCTCCCCGCTCGGTCGACATGATCGAAAAACTGATTTTCCGTAAATACGGCATCATCCTCGTCACCGGACCGACCGGCTCGGGTAAATCGACGACGCTTTCGTCGGCGTTGATGAAGCTCAACTCTTCCGAACGCAACATCATGACGGTCGAAGATCCGGTCGAGTATCAGATTCAGGGCATCAACCAGGTACAGGTGAACTCGAAGATCGGGCTCACCTTTCCGTCGGCGCTGCGATCCTTTCTTCGTCAAAACCCGGACGTCATCATGGTCGGTGAGATTCGCGACCGCGAAACCGCCGAAATCGCGGTCAACGCGTCGCTGACCGGTCACTTGGTGCTTTCCACCTTGCACACCAACGACGCCGCCGGTTCGACCACTCGTCTGGTCGATATGGGCGTCGAACCTTTCTTGATCGCTTCGTCCCTGCTCGGCGTGATCGCCCAGCGACTCATTCGCCGGGTCTGCACCAAATGCCGGGTCGAACACACCCCCACCGAATTCGAACTCATGGAAATGGGCATGAAGGAAGCGCCGAAGGGCGCCACCTTTTACAAGGCCGTGGGTTGCCCGAGCTGTTCGAACAGTGGTTACTCGGGCCGGACCGTCATTCACGAGCTGATGATCGTCGAAGATCACATGAAAAGCCTCATCGTCCGAAACGTCGACGCCGGAACGGTCAAGAAAGCCGCGATCGAACGCGGCATGATCACCCTGCGCGAAGACGGAATCGCGAAGGTGCTTCAAGGCATCACGACGATCGACGAACTGTTTCGCGCGACCCATGCCGAGGATGTGGATTAATCATGGCGCTCTACGAATACAAAGCCATCGCGATGGACGGAAAAAACACGAAAGGCCTGGTCGAGTCCGAGACCTCGAAGGCCGCGCGCCTGAAGCTCAAGAAACAGGGCCTCATGGTGACGGATATTTTCGAGAAAAACGCGATCGCCAAAAAAGGCTCGAAAAACGCGCCGAAGGGCGGCTCTCTGTTCGGCTCGCGCGTCGGACAAGAGGAAGTTTCGGTAATGACCCGTCAGCTGGCCTCGCTCGTCAAGGCGAACATTCCGCTCGTCGACGCCCTCACCGCGCTGGTCGAGCAGATCGAAAACGTCGGTCTCAAAACCGTTCTGTCTCAGGTCCGCGAAGCGGTGAACGAAGGAACGGCGCTTGCCAAGGCGCTCTCGCAACACCCGAAGGTGTTCGACAATATCTACATCAACATGGTCGAAGCGGGCGAAAGTTCGGGAACGCTGGGTTTGGTCCTCTTGAGGCTCGCTGATCTGAAAGAGTCGCAAATGCGTCTTCGTCGCAAGGTCGTGGGGGGAATGACCTATCCCGCGATCATGTTCTTCGTGGCTTTCGCCATTTTGATCGGGATCTTCACCTTCGTCATCCCGAAACTTCAGCAGATTTTCACCTCGATGAACAAAACACTCCCGTTGACGACGCAGATTCTGATCTGGATCTCTCAAGAAGTCGTCGAGTGGTGGCCTGCGATGCTCGCGGGGCTCGTGGTGGCGATCGTTCTTTTCAACCGTTACATCAACACCCGCGGCGGACGCCACAAATGGGATCGTTTCAAGCTCTCGGCGCCCGTGTTCGGCAAGATCACCCGCATGGCCGCGATCAACCGCTTTGCCAGCACGATGTCGACCCTGCTCGCCGCCGGGGTCCCGATCCTGACCTCGATGAACATCGCGCGAAACCTCGTGGGCAACGTCCACATCGCGAAAGCCATCGAAGACGCGCGCGACAACATCACCGAGGGGCAATCGATCGCCGACCCCTTGAAGCGCAGCGAAGAATTCCCGCCGCTCGTCATTCACATGATTTCGATCGGAGAAAGAACCGGCGAGCTTCCGGCCATGCTGAAAAACGTGGCCGATTCGTACGAAGAACAAGTTTCGACCGCGATCGACAGCATGACCGCGCTTTTGGAGCCCGCGATGATCGTCTTCATGGGCGGCACCGTCGGCTTCATCGTCGTCTCGGTGATCATGCCTTTGATGGAAATGAGCAATTTATCACGATAACCCGAAACCCAAACCGAAAGGAAAAACCATGGAAACACAACCGAAGAAACGCAACCCCTTAAGCCTGCTCGCCGGCCAGTCCGGCTTCTCGCTGATCGAATTGATGATCGTGATCGGGATCTTAGGTCTCTTGATCGGGATCGTCGGTCCGAAACTGATCGCGAACTTCGACAAGGCGAAGGTCGAGACCACGCGAGTGAACATGAAGAGTATTTCAAGCACGCTCAAGACTTACCGTCTCGACTGCGGCCAATACCCGACGACCGAGCAAGGCCTCGAAGCGTTGATTCAAAAACCGACCAGCGGCGAAGAGTGCAAAAACTACGCTCCGGGCGGATACCTCGACAAACAACAAGTGCCGAAAGACGCCTGGGACCAAGATTTCCTCTACACCTCGGACGGAAACACCTTCGAGATCAAATCGCTCGGCGCGGATAAGAAACCGGAAGGCGTGGATTACAACGCCGATATCGTGGTCGGCGACTCCGATTAAGGCCTGACCTCGGGAAGGACTATGGATGAGACTGAAAAACGGAGGGTTTACCCTCATCGAGTTGATGATCGTGATCGCGATCCTGGCCATCGTGGGCTTGGTTGCGATTCCCAGCATCTCGACGACCTTCCGTTTTTCAGTTCAGTCCGCCACCCGCGAAATCGCGACTCTGATTAACGACACCGCGAACACGGCCCAGATCACGGGCCGGGTTCACCGCATCGTCTATGACCTCAAGAACGAGCAGTACTGGGTCGAATCGACGGCGGCCAATACGTTGTTAAAAAGCGAAGAGTCGATGGAGCTCGACAAAGAAAACAACGGCCAGTCGTATCACGCGGAAGAAGAAAAAAACGGCGGCTTTCGCCAGGACGTGACGCTGACGAAGAAAAAACGCACGCTCCCCATCGGTGTCAAATTCCGCGACATCTACACCGAACAAAGTGACCAGCCCATCACCGAGGGCCTGGCCTACACCCATATTTTTCCGCAGGGGTTGAGTGAAAAAACCCTGATTCACCTCGAAGACACCGGCAAGAACGAAGTCTCGCTCGTCGTCTCGAACCTCCTCGGCCGCTGTTCGGTCGAAGGGCGCTACATCGAGCCGAAGGAGGTGTTCTCTCAATGACAAGAGCACGTTCGGTTGGCCGGTCGGCCAACCTCCGAGCGGGATTTACCCTTCTGGAAGTGATGATTGCGATCGGCATCCTGGCGATCGGCATCGGCGCGATCTTGATCGCCGAGAACAACAGCCTCGACGTCACCCTGCGCGCCAAGCGCATGACCACCGTCGCGATGCTCGCCAAAAACCAGATGATCGAAGCCGAGCGCGAAATCGAGGGAAAGTCCTTCACCGAAGTCAAAGACGAAGCGTCGGGCACGTTCGACGCGCCTTACGCCGATTATCAATGGGAGCGGAAGATCAAGGAAATCACCTTCCCGAACATCATGAACCCGTCGAGCGCGTCCGGAAACCCCGAAGACGCCGCGAAAGATTCGGGCGGAGTTCAGGTCACCGACCCGAACGTCGAACGCGTCGTGAAGCTTGCGACTCAATACCTCTCCAAGGCCTCGCGCGAAATCACCGTCACCATCTCGTGGGTTGAAAAAAAACAAGATCAGCACTTCAGCGTCAGCCAATACTGGGTCGACCTCAATCATCAGTTTGACATGAATGAGGAGGCGCAATGATGGGCGGAGGCGCAGCTAAACGTCGTCCAGTTGGCCTTCCGGCCAACCTCCGATCGGGTTTCACCCTCATCGAAGTGATGATCTCGCTTTTCGTCCTCGTCCTGATCGGCATCACCACCTCGAAGGCCGTGCTCGACGCCGCGAAGTTGAAGGAAGTCCTGAAAGACGAGACCGATTTCGCCAGCGAGTTCCGCACCTCGATGGGCTTTATCGAGCGCGATCTTGATCAGGTTTTCAACCCACGTTGGCTGCTGCCCCCTGATCAGAAACAGATCGATCCGTATGCGCAACCCAACGTGACGAACACGACGCCGGGGCAAGTATCGAAGGTGCCCGCAATGTCGCCCGATCAACTCAATCGCTATCTGAACGGAACGGCCTTTCAGGCCTACGAATACTGGGACGCGGTGTACGACGCGACCGGTATCCGCGCTTCTCGATTCAAGGGCGACGAAACGTCGTTCAGTTTCGTCGCGGCCTCGCACACGCGGATCTACCAGCAAAAGCGCGAATCGATTTATGCGAAAGTGAAGTACTCGCTCGAACCGCAGCCCTCCGATCCGAACCTGAATCGCGAGCAAAATGAAAAATTCTCGCATCTTTTCGCGCTCGTGAAGACCGAAAACACGCACGCTTTCGAACTCGAAGAGCCGAAGGACGCGCCTTACGTCAACCATTACCTGGTTTTGAACCACATCAAAAAGCTGACCGTGGCCTATTACAAGGCGGGCGAAACCGAGCCCGTCAAGGAGTGGGATTCCGACGCGGTCGACACGAAAGGACTGTTCCCCGAAGCCGTCGAGATCACGCTTTCGCTGGTCGGGCCGAACGACCGCACGATGGACGCCAAGATTCTTTTTAAACTGGAGACGCCGAATGACCTGCTTCCGATCACTTATTAAAAGCCGAAAAGGCGTCGCGCTCTTCATCGTGCTGGCGGCGATGGCGACGCTCGCGATTTTCGTGGGCGAGATCACGTACACGGCACAGATCAACCAAAAACTCGCGTACGACCAGCTTGATCAAGTCAAGGCGCAAAGCCTAGCCAAAAGCGGGCTCAAGCTTGCGCTGCTTCGGATCCGCGCCTACTCCGAACTGAAAAAAACCATCAGCAGTGTCGCCAAATCGGTGGGCGCCAACGCCGCCGCCGTCAACTCGGCCGTTCCGAAATCCATGCTCGAAAAGATCTGGAGCGAGCCCATTACGATTCCCTTTACCGGCGACATCTCGGGCCTTCCGAGCGAGGCGCGGGATGCGTTGGGCAAATTTCGAAAAGATTCGAGCATGGAGGGTAAACTCTACATCTCGATCCAAGCGCAGTCCTCGCGCTTCAACCTGAACAGCACGCTGGCGGCATTCGCTCCGGGGGTGACGCCGAGCCCGTCGCCCGCACGCGGCACGACTGGGACCTCGACCGGAACGCCATTCGGCTCCAACCCCTCGCCTTCGCCGAGCCCCGGCGCCACTTTCAACACGGATCAGGCCCGGCAGCTCATGGTGGATCAGCTTCGCCAGACGTTTCAGAAAAAATTCGAAGAAGACGAAAAATTCCGTGATCAGTACCGCAACCTTCGGATCGAAGATCTGGCCGACGAAATTTTGGGCTGGTGCGATTTGACCTACGAAAGCCAGCGCGCGCAGCAAAGCCCGATTCCGTTCAAACAGGCTCCCTTTTACAGCGTGTCCGAGCTGCATTACCTGCCTTCGGTCGACGACGCCATCTACGATCTGCTCGCTCCGACCTACACGGCGGGGGTGACCTCGCAAATCAACGTCAACACCATCAATGACGCCGTGTTGAAGGTGCTCGTACCGGTCATGACCGACGATGAACGCAAGAAATTCTTCGATTATCGCGAGGGAGTGGACGATAGCGGCGCCGCGAGTGCGACCGGGGCCCAAGACAACACCTTCAAATCGGCCGATGATTTTTTAAAATACCTTCAGGACAAGGTCGCGGCCTTCTCAGGCTCGTCGACGAAGATCGACGACTTTAAAAATGCGCTGATTCAACGCGGTATCCAGCTCGTGACCGACGAAAGTAACTTCATCGTCCATATCGAGGCCACGATTCACCAGACGAAACGAACCTTGGAGGCCAACGTGACCATTCTGGACAATCAAAAGACGACGACACCCACCTTACCGAATCAGGTGACTGGCCCGCAGGCGCCGACCACGACCTCGAACGGAAACGGGCCCGGAACGATCGATACCAACCCGATTCAAAAAAGCGATCTGAAGATTACACAATTGCGGTTTCTTTAGAAGGCATTATACTGAAATTATGAGAGTTCTCGGCCTAGACATCTCCACCGCCGCTTCCGGCTCCGTCACCTGCCTCGAAATGGATACGGCGTTCGGACGCTTCGAAATCCGCGACATGCACGAGGGGCAACTCGAACTCGTGCTCGACTCGCTTCAGAAGCGGCCCGACCGGGTCATCACCGCCGTGCCGGTCGAAATTTCGACGTTCCGAAATCTTCAAATCGCCACCAAAGATAAAAAAGCCATTCGTGCCGCGCTCGAATTCGAACTCGAGGACGACCTTCCGTTCGAACGCGAGAACCTGCATTATGATTCGGTCATCATGGGCGGTGCTTCCGGAACGGGCTCGACGATCCACATTGGCGCGGTCAAGCGCGAAAGCTTCGAAACCCATTTGAATCATCTGCGCGAATTCGGCATCGACCCCGACGTCATCACGACCGACGCCTGGGCCTATCGCTCGCTCATGAGCCGCCTGAACATGGGCCAAGAGCCCGTTCTGATGATCGGAATCGACGCAGATCGGACGTTTTTCTACGTTCACCACCGCAATCGCCCGGTGCTCTACCGCGAAGTGGCGCTCGGGGTAAGGACGATCGAACGCCATTTGGCCGAAACCATGGGCGCCAGTCAAAACGAAATTCAGGCCTGGATTCGCGACGTCGGCGTGACCGGAATCGACGAGCAGGTCTCGAACGCGATTTCGGACATTCTCGAACTGCTTTTGCCCGAGATGAAACAAACCGAGCTTGCGGCCCGCGCGAGTTTGAAAGATCCGATTCCGCTCGTGCTCGTCACCGGCGAGGGCGCGCTGATTCCGGGGCTGATGAACTGGCTCGAATCGGCGTTCGAAAAACGGGTCGAGCTTTTTCGCCCTTTCAGCCAGCTTTCGTCGGGACAGGTAAACTATTCCGACATGACCGAAATCAAATTCGCCAAGGCGCTCGCGCTTGCGATGACGGCGATTCCGGCGGATAAACTTCCCGCGCTGAACCTCAGAAAAGGTCCGTTCTCGAAAACTTCGGACGAGGGCGATACGGCGCTTGATTGGATCAAAAAGCCGCTTCCGTACGTGTTCATCACGGCCGCCGTCTTTTTTTCGACCAAGACGATCGAATACAATTATTATCAGTCTAAACTGAACGAAAGCGAAGACACGTTAAAGCGTTCGGTGAAAAGCTATTTCGGCGGTGTTTCGGACAACGTAGCCCGGATTTACCTCTCGGACCCCGCGAAACTGAAGCGGAACATCGAGGCCGACCTGACGCGCGAACGCGAGTTCAGCAAGCTGCTGACGCCGAATCCGAATTCACCGCTGGATTTTTTGAAAAACCTCTCGCAACAGATCGGAAAAGACGTGGTCGTCGACCTCGTGTCGTTCGACGCCGGCTCGGACAACCACTCGCCTTATCGCGAGAACCAGCCGTTCAAGGCCACGCTTTCGTTCATCGTGAGCAACGCGCAGGTCATGGCGAAGCTGACCGAACTCGTCGAAAAGAATTTCAACCTGAAACACGGGCAATCCGAATCCGTCACGCATGACGGGCATCCCGCGTTCAAGATCACCTATTCCGGAACGGTGGGCGGAAAATAACATGGCATTCGCGGAAAAATTTTCGGAAAAAATCAAAGAGCAGGAATGGTACCAGCAGATTCAAAGCAGCTATCAACAGCTTTCGCCCGAACAGCAGAACTACGTCAAATGGGGCGGCATCGGCGGCGGCGTGATCGTGTTTTTGTATCTGACGATCAACCTGCTTTCGAGCGCGAACGCCCTCAAAAGCGAATACTTCGAAAAACAGGCTTTGCTTCAGCTCATCAACCAGGCGGGCGATGAAATCCGCCGTTTGAAAGGCCAAAACGCCGGAATCTCGCAGCCGGGAGCGAAGGATTGGAAGACCGTCGTCCAAGGCTGGGCCACGGCTCAGGGGCTTCAGCCCGATGCGATCGAACTCGTGAAAGAAACCCCTCAGCCCGCCAAAGGCGCGGTTCGCGAAAGCTTGCTCGAAGTTCAGGTCAAAGGCATTTCGCTGCACCCCTTGGTGCAAATGCTGTATCAGATCGAGCACGGAACCCCACCGGCGAAACTGAAGGGCCTTCAAATCGACGTCGCCTCGGATGACGGACTCTTGAACGCGAAACTGAGCTTAAGCGGATTCCTCGCAGTTTCGGACGGCAAAACGGAGAAAAAATGAACGAAGAAGTGCTGACCGCAAGCGAAGTCCCGACCAGTAAAGCCAAAAAGACCGTCAAAGGAATCGGCCTTGCGATTTTGTTTTTGTTTTTTCTGATTCTTTTTACTTTTACGAAGCTTCCGCAGACCAAAATCACAAGCCTGATTCAAGGCTACGTTCAACGCGGGCTCGACCCTTACGGAATTTATCTGAGCGACCACGGCCGCGAGCTTTCGGTCTGGAAAGGCCTGCAATACCGGCTGGATCAACCGACGCTCGAACTCGCGGATCAGACGCGGATCGAACTCGACGAGATCGTCGTGAATCCCGATTTTTTAGCTCTTTTGAAGGGGTTGGGCGGAGCCTCGATCGACATCAAACAAGGCGCTTCGATGATTCACCTGAGCGGATCGGGTCGCGGCGATCAGATCCACGCCACCGCTCATCTGACCGACGTCGACATCGGCAAATTCGGGCTGCTCTCGTTTGCGGGCGGGCTGAAGGGTTCGGGCACCGTCTCGGGCGACGCGCAGGTCGACGGGCTTTTAAGCGCGCCGAGCACTCTGAACGGCGAGATCAATCTCACCGTGAAGCGCTTGCGTTTAGACGAACAGAATTTGATGGGGTTTCAGCTTCCGACCATGAACGTTTCGGACGGCGTCATTCACGTTCAAATCGAACACGGAAAACTCGTAATGAAGAACGTCCGGCTTGGAAAAAACGCGGACGATCTCCAAGTCGCGCTGACGGGGGACGTGACCTTGAACCGATTCGTCAACGCCAGCACCTTGAATCTTCGCGCGGTGCTCGGCCTTTCAGATAAGGTAAAACAAAGCATTTCCCTGCTCGATTCGATTCTAGGCCCGTCCAAACAGGCTGACGGAAAATACGCCTATAAATTGACGGGCACCTTGGGTGCGCCTTTTCCGGCTCCGGATCCGGGTCATTGATCGGGTGTCATCAAAATACCGCTTTCCAGCGATTCCTGTTTTCTCGTAAACTGTTTTTATGAAGATTTCACTCCGCTGGTCCTCTCCCCTGGTCTCTAGTTTTCTCATGATTTCCCTGCTTTCCGGCTGTAACCTCTACAGCGGCGTCGATAAGCCGAAGGGCGATCCGCAGTTACTCTCGGCAGCCCGCGCCTGTCTCGACCGGGGCGATTACGAATGCGCGAAAGAGTACTATAACCAGCTTTCAGACGGCGAAAACGACACGAAACTGAGCGAGCTCGCCTTTACCGAAATGGCCGAAACCGACGCCTTTTCGATTCGCGATTTGATTACCTCGCTCGGAAGCGACCGCGGGGGCGGGAATTCGTTTTTGAAGATTGCCGAGCTGATGGCGAGCCGGGGTAAAACGGATGGGAACACCCGAGCGATTTTACAATCTGCCTATGCTTCGGTGGGTGGAATTCAAAACACCGATTTGAAATCCTTCATGCAATTCATTACTGCTTTAGGGATGTTCAATGAAGTGCTCGCAAATGCCGTGGGCACGGATGGCGTTTTAACAGCGTCGGATCTGGCTCAAAACCCGACCGCCTGTGCTTCTGCTGGTGCCGGCTGCGCTCTTTCGACGGATTGTAACAATTCCGTTGGAGCTGGAATCGATGACGGAACGGGAGAAGTGACCTCTCTCGATAGCGGTGACTGGACGAGCAATGCAACTTTAACGAAACTCCAAGTGGCGGCAGCGGCGGCATCGGATGCACTCGCTAATCTCAGCGGAAATAACAACTATGAAGGTATTTTAGAAACAATGAACCAGCTGGATGATCTGAATTTGCCTGCGAATTCGAATGCGCGCTGTAAGCGCATGGTCCTTTTAACAACACTCTTCAACAACTGAAAGGACGAACGCATCTCATGAAATCCACTCCTCCTTCTTTCGTTCTTTTTGCCGCTTTGGCGGGGGTTCTGGTTTCGGCACCCTCGGCAAACGCCTACTCGCCCATTATCCGCTCGTACCATAGCGTGCGCGCAGCCGGGATGGGGGATGTTCGCTACACGACCGGAGTCTTCGACGAAAACTTTTTCGGAAACCCCGCCCGTCTGGCGCGGAACCCGAACGATCTTTTCCAGCTTCCGACGATTTCGGTCGAAGCCGGTTCTTCGACCCTGAACACGGTAAGTTCGCTCACCAAAAACGGCGGCGGTGACGGCCTTTCGAAATTCGCCGATGCCGTGGGCGAACCGATTTCGGCGAGCGTTCAGATGGTCTTTCCCGCCTATTACAACAAAGAATTCCTGGCGAGCTTTTGGTCGTTCGCCGTCGGCATGGAAGTGCGCGCGCAGACGATCGCCGAGGTCGGCGAAAGCGCGTTGATCGACCCGACCACGATCGTCAACGCGGGCCCGGTCGTCAGCATCGCTCGTAAACTCTTGCCGAATAATGCCTTAACGGTCGGCGTGAACGCGCACGGCGAGATGCGCGCGAGTTCAGGCTCGATGTTCAGCGTGCTTGACTTTTTGAAGGGCACCGACGTCGATCAGGTCGTCAAAGGCGGAAGCGCCGTGGGTTACGATTTCGATTTCGGCGTTTCGTTTCGCCCGCATTGGACTCTGGGCGGTTTCTCGTACGAAGTGGACGGCGCCGTCAACAACATCTTGGGCGGCAAGTACGACAACATCAAAAAGAACCTGATCAGCGGCTGGGATAAACAAGCGCCGATCGGCGCGAGCCGCTCTTACAACGTCGGCGTGTCGGCCTCTCGAACCGACCTTCCGATGTTCACGAACCTGACCCTCGCCGTCGAAATGACCGATATCGGGAACAATCCCGACGGAAGCCTTTTTCGAAACCTTCATATCGGCGCCGAAGGCGTGGCACGCATCATGACTTTTCGCGCGGGCATCAACCAAGGCTATTGGACGGCGGGATTCGGGCTCGATTTGCGCTTTTTCGAGTTGAACGTCGCAAGCTACGGCGAAGAATTGGGGCTCAACGCCGGAGTCCAGGAAGATCGCCGTTATGCAGCCGAATTCGGTTTCAAAATCTGAGCTCAAGTCCGAGCGGCGCTTTTTCTCGGATTTCGTTTACGGCCTGACGGTTCCCGTTCGAGCTGTTACCGTCATCTTCGAACACCCCAAGCTGATCGCGCTCTCGGGCTTGCCGATCCTCACTACCGTCGTTCTGCTTTCATTCGCGATTTATGCGCTTCTGGCGGGATTCGGAAGCTGGGCGCATACAACCTTTCTGAACCATTCGGCCAGTCTTTCGCTCATCGCCTCGGTCATCATCGGACTGGTGCTCGTGTTCTTCGCGATCAACTCACTCACCTTTCTTTCAAGTCTCGTCGCCTCGCCCTTCAACGACTGGCTGGCAGAATGTACCGAACACTCCGTTCAGGTTCCGAACGTCCCGCCCCAGAATTTGGCGCGCTTCATCCGCGTGTTCTTCGTCGATCTTCGTAAGACGGTGCTGAGCCTGATTCTTTCGGTGCTGTTCACCCTGGGCGGCTTGATTCCGATCGTGGGGATCGTTTTTCTGCTCGGGATTTCACTGCTCAACACCTTTACGTTCGTGACCTACCCTCAAAGCCGCCGCATGCACGGCATCCGCGCCTCGTGGAAATGGATCAGCCAGCATTTCGCCATGAGCTTGGGCTTCGGAATCATGACCACCCTGATGTTCAGCATCCCCGTCGCCAACCTCTTCGCCCTGCCGATCTCAGTCGTGGGTGGGACGTTGCTCTACTTTCGGAAATAAAAAAAGCGCGGAACTCTCGTCCGGCGGGAGGGTGCCCCCGGCGGAATTCCGCGCTTCTCAATGGCTAAACCGTGGCTAACAGACAATGGTCAAAAAATTATTCGTTGTCGTTAAAGAAGTCCTGAGCCTTGTTGTCGAACTGGCCCATGATATTCTTCGATGTGCCTAACAGAGACGACCTTAATTTACTCGCGATCATCACGACGATCGCCAGAATCAGGATATACTCCGTGGTCGACTGGCCTTCGCGGCTTTTCAGCGCTCCGAAAAAGCGCCGTCGAATTTTCGTAATCAGTGGTGTTTTCATTTTAAATCCCCTCCCGTCAAAAAACATTCGCCTTTGAATTCCTATCGGCGTGGGCGTCAAAACCTTGAGCCCTTTTCCTCCCATTTATTATTTTAAGTTTATGTATAAAATATGTCAACTTTTTGCCGAAGGATGTGTCGTGCATGACACATTATTGACACATCGATTCATATCGTTGATCCTGGAAGTATGAAAAGAATCGCACTTTCCATTCAGAGCGAGAAACATCCGGACATGATCTTTCTGGGATATGCCCTTTCCGACGAAGTGACCGACGAGGCACTCAATTTCTTTGCGTCGATGAAGTTCCATCCGGACGAGAAGCTCGAGATCAAGATCGCCCAAGGGGCCGAGCCTGCCACTTACCGGGTGAGCATGACCCGTCTGCACGAGCAGATCTCGTCCGGAAAAATCATGAACACGATCCCAGACGAGGAGCACCCCTATCCGGCCCGCACCTTCTATCGTTGTTACGCCAAAGTGCTTGAAAAGATTTCCGCCGAAACGACGCCTGAAACCGTATCCGAAGCAGAAGCCGTACCGGCCGCGCCAACCGCTGAAGCCCCTGCGGATGCCGATCCGACCGACACGCCTCAAGCGGCGTGATGGCGATCACGCCATCATCTGGACGAAATCATCCCAATTATTGCGCAGACGCGCCTTCAGCTTCAAAATCGCCTGCGAATGCAGCTGGCTGACCCGCGACTCGGTCACGTCGAGCACGCGGCCGATTTCTTTCAGGTTCAAATCCTCGTAATAATAAAGCGACAGCACCAGGCGCTGCTTCTCGGGCAGATCTTCGATCGCTTCGGCCACGAGCTTTTTCATGTGGGCGCCGTTCACCTCGCTGAACGGGGTCAGGGTCTTTCCCCCCGCTTCGCTTCCGCCGTGGAGCGAACGCTTGTCGGCGTTCGATAAATTGGAAAGATCGTCGTACGACAGCAGCGACACGCTTCGCACTTCGTTCAGCATGTCGTGATACTGCTCGGTATTCAAACCGAGCGCGATGCAGACTTCGTCGTCGGTGGCCTGGCGGCCTTTTTCTTGCTCGATCTTGGCGTAAGCGCGTTCGAGCACCTTCGCCTTCTCGCGCACCGAACGAGGGACCCAGTCCTGCGAACGTAATTCGTCGAGGATCGCGCCCCGAATCCGGAATTCGGCGTAGGTTTTGAATTTGTTGTCGCGGTTCGAATCGTACTTGTCGATCGCGTCCATGAGCCCGATCACGCCCGAGCTGATCAGATCGTCGAGTTCGATGTTGGACGGCAGGCGCGCCGCGATTTTTTGGGCGATAAACTTGATCAAGCTCGAATATTCGCGAATCAGACGCTCGCGATCGGTGTTCGTCGGCGAGAAATCGCCTTTCACCAAGCGGTTCGACTGCACTACTTCGAGAGTCAGCTCTTGTTCGAGTTTTTTCTGAGCGGCAAGTTCGACGCCGATCTTCTGGCTCGACTCCTGAACCTTTTCGATTGCGGTATCAATTACGGTCTCGATCGCACTTTCAGCCTCGACCTTCGCTTTGGTTTTGGCTTTCGGAACCGCTTTCCCCGACGCTTTTTGATATTTTTTTATTGCTGACTTCGCTGTCGTTCCCATTCTCACCTCTCCATGGCAAGCCGATTCAAACTCTTTTCAGTTTACTTAAAGTATGTTCAAAATTGAAGCGGTTAATCGCTCCGCCGTCGCGTTCTCCCAATCCTCCGTCACTTTTTTACCGGTCGAAAATACCGACACCGGAAGGCGTAACCGATTGGAAAGCGAATAAATCGAGCCGAACGAATATGTTTCGTCCAAACGCGTGAACATCAGGCTCTCGGGATTCAAAATCGAGAAGGCCTTCGATTGCTCGCGAAGCTCAAGATCGCGCGTCGTCGCCGAAATGACGAGCTGAACGCGGATGCGAGGCTGGCTCGAAAGAATGATCTGAAGCTTTCTCATCGCCTTCGAATCGCGACTCGAAATGCCCGGCGTGTCGATGAACACGCGCTGGCACTGCCCCATGTCTTGCAGCGCGATCGCCAATTGATCGGCGTTGTCGACCTGACGGTAAGGAATGTGGAGGGCTTTCGCAAATACATTGAGCGGATCGATGCCGTCGTCGTCCGAAAGGCGGATGCGGATCACGCCCACCTTCTCGTTGCGCGTGCGCGCGGCATTCGTCGCGAGCTTGGCCAGCATCGCGGTCTTGCCCACGCCGCTGATTCCCGCGAACGCAGTCAGCTCGGGAACGTTTGAATTCGCCACCCGCGAGAAAAACTCGCGCGTTTCGACCTTCTTCAGCAACGCCTCGGCTACCGCGTCCAGCACGGTGTCGTTGTCGGCGCGGGCCTCGACGCTCAGCTCGCGCGCGACCTCGCGCATGATCTGAACCGAAAACCGGCGCTCGATCCCCGACTGTAACAACAGCTCATACGCCTCTTGAAGCGCATCGGTCGCCGCGAACGGCGAATCCGAATCGATGTATTCGGGCTTGCGGCGCTCGCGACGCAAATCCTCGACCAGGCGCTTTAAATTCTCGACTTCTTCTTGAAGCGCGTTCAGCCCCTCGATGCGGACGTTCGAATAATTTTCGATCGCAGTCTCGACGTGTTTCGGCGCCGAATACTGAGGGATGGCTTCCGACTTTTCGACGGCTTCGAACGGGTCTTGAATGTCGGCATAACGGACGGCGGTGATGGGCTTGTTCGAAAGCTCGACTTTTTCGTGTTCGATTTTCTTTTCGAGATAATTTTCGTAAAAATCGGCCTGCTTCGTCGCGCGCATGCCGCTCATTTTCTGGGTGTAGGCTTCGGGCAGGCGGCGTTCGACTTGCTTTTTCTTGTCGAGCGAGCGTTCCGACACGGCGGCCGTCACTTCGACCGAGCCTTTCGACATCAGTCCGAACCCCGCCCGGTTTTGCTTGGTTTGCAGGATGATCGCTTCGGGCCCCAGCTCGCGCTTGATCGTGTCGAGCGCTTCTTGAAGGGTGGGAGCTTCGAATTTCTTAACTTGCATATGCTAACCTCACAGTACCGAAGGATCGGATGTTCACCGA
>Ga0164242_10001760_pt1 | contig 25429 bp, 24 predicted proteins | sample OricomgcompostMG_FD_108783 | JGI IMG/M metagenome (GOLD analysis project Ga0164242, IMG submission 108783) | Miracle-Growth compost microbial communities from Emeryville, California, USA - Original compost - Miracle growth compost (MG) ...
CACCTGCACATCGATATCGCTGTCGTAGCCCGGGTCGCCCGAGGGAACGCCCGTGATCGTGGTCGTCGTCGACGCAGTGGTCGTCGTGTAGTGCACGGCGGCGCCCGAGTCGGCGCGCCCGTACACGGCGTCGCCGTCGTACTGCGCGACGAGGTCGAGGGTGGACGAGCTGTCGACCGGCAACTGGCTGAGGTCGACCGTCGCCGTGGAATGCGAGCCGTCGCCCGGGAGCAGCACGGCGGAGCGCCCGAAGACCTCGACCGTCCCGGTGGGCGCGCCATGGCTCCCGGCCACGGTGACGGTCCAGGTCCCGCCGGCGATGTCGCCATACGTGCCCGTCACGGGACCGGACAGCGTCACCGTCGGGGCGGCGAGGACCCTGATCGGGCGCGCCGAGGTGGCGCCGGCGTACTGCCCATCGCCGCTGAGGAAGCCGATGTACAGGTCGCGGGAGCCGAGCCCGCCGAGCTGCGCGGCCGTGAGCGATGTGATCGTCGACCCCGTCGCGATCGGGTCGGAGCCGTCGGGCGCGAAGGACGCCCAGAAGGTGCCGGAGAGCGGATAGCCGGACCGCGGGTCAGTCGCGGCGACGGTGAGCGCGAGAGCCTGCGCCTCGCTGATATGCCAGTCGCCGCCGAGACACTCCGGGCCGGTCATCGCGCACTGCGCGGACACGCTCGCGGACAGGGGCGCGAGGGTCGCATCGACCGGACCGCCGGTCGAGCCCAGGAGGCCGTTGTCGGGGGTGAACGTGGCCGAGGCCGAGACGACGTCGCCGACCGAGAGGCCGGTGAGCGTCTGAGTCGCGAGGTACTCGAAGCCCTGGTCGCCCGTCACCGTGGCCAGCGCGACGGGCGACGTCGAGGCGCCGTACGTGCTCGCGTCGCCGCCGTTCACCGTGATGTCGAAGGCGACCGAGCCTGACGGGGTCCGGTGGGCGCCGATAGCGGCCTGGACGGTCACGACGCCGAAGTCGGCCGTGCTCGGCGTGACCGTCACGGTCGTCGTCGTGCCGCCGTCGAACTCGACCGCGCCCAGGGTGCAGCTCGCGCTGTCGCGGGCTGTCCCGAGCGCGTCCGTCGCGGGGCAGTCGGTGCCGGCGGTGAGCCCCTCGGCATCCGCGTTGGGATTGAGCGGAATGACCGGGATGGGACCGGAGGTGTCCAGCGTGCCGAGCGTGACGCTCCCGTACAGCCCGGCGCCCGGGCAGGAGTTCGCGCCATGCCACTCCTGATTCCGGCTGCCGGCGGTGATGTTCACGCAGGAGAGCCCGTCGATGCCGGCGAAGACCGAATTGCGGACGCTCGATGCCGCCACGGCTTCCGCCTGCCACTGGAGCGCGAGCGAGCCGCCCCGAAAGTCGGCGAACGTGGAGTTCACGACCGTGAGCGAGTAGGGGCTCCCGTCGCCGCTGTCCTGGACGTAGATGTCGCTGCCGCCGCTCTGCACGGTCGTGAACTGATCGCCGATCGAGTCGCCCTGGAAGGTCGAGTTCGTCACGGCGACGACCCCGGTCGCATCGATCGCGCCGCCGTGGTCGCCGCCGTAGGCCACGTGGTCGTCGATGAAGGTGCTCCGCGTCACGGTGAGGTCCCTGGCGAAGATCGCGCCGCCGCCGATGGACGCGGTGTCGTGCTGGGCGAGCACGCGGTCGACGGTGAGCAGCGGAACGCCGGCCGAGACCGCGCCGCCGAACGCGCCATAGCCGTTCTGCAGCGTCAGGTTCTGCAGCGTGACGCTCCAGGTCTCGCTGGTCGCGCTGAGGATCTGGACCATCGACTGCCCGTCGAGCACCGCTGTCCCGCCGCCGTCGATCGTCAGCGTGCCGGCGCCGCCCTCCGGCTGGAAGGTGAGCGTGTCGATGAGGTCGATCTCGCCGATGCCGGAGAACGTGATCGTGAGCGCGGTGAGCGCGGTGGTCGCGGCGAAGTCGTTCGCCGCCGCGATCGCGCCGCGAACGGTGCAGCCCTCGGCGGCGGTCTCGCAGGCGGTCTGTGCCGCCACGACGTCGCTCGAATCGTTCGCGTCGTTCACGACGATGACGCCGGATTCGGCGGGTGCCGTGGTCGCGGGGGCGGCGCTCGCGGCCGCGCCCGGGCTCGCCTGCGCGACGGCCGGGAGCGCGACGACCGAGGTCGACACGATGAGGGCGACGACGGTGAGCTGCGCGATCCTCGCGAAGCCTGGGACCGCCGAGGGCTGGCGCCGCGGCGCGGGGTCGGCCGGCGCCCCGTCGCTCACGTGTCCGGTGGGCCCGGCCGCCCGTCGATACAGCGCGACGGCGGCGATGACGGGCAGCGGCAGGACCAGGAGCGGCACGATCGCGCCGACGAGCGAGGAGCCGAGCTCGCCCCAGAGCAGCTGCCCGAGCTCGCCGGCGACCCAGCTCACGCCGACGAGCACGAGCACCGCGATGAGGAAGACGCCGAGGATCGGCCAGCGCCGACCGGCGGCCTCGCGATCGGCGATGCGGAACGCCCGCGCGGGCCCGACGCCTTCGAGCACGGTCGCCGGCAGCGCGAGGACCGCGGCGGGCGCGAATCGCCAGAGCCAGGCGAATGGAATGGCGCTGAATCCCCAGAACCGCCATTCCGGCCACCGCGCCGCCACCTCCGGCTTCCCACGGCGGAGGAGGACGACGATGCCGGTGATGAGGAGCCCGAGCAGTCCGGCGGCGACGGCGACCGCCGCGAGCACCGCCGAGGCGAGCACGAGGAGGATCGAGAGCGCGAGCGTCCCGAGGACCGGGAAGAAGCGCCGGAAGCCCTCGGCGGTCGCGCGCCACAGTCGCGCTCGCTTGGCCGCAAGCGCGGAGTCGGCGAGCCGGGCCGTCGCAGCGGCGCCGGCAGCGAGGAACGGCAGCGCGAGCACGATCACGACGGCGCTCACCAGGGCGGCGAAGCCGATCAGATGGTCGTCAAGCGCGGCGACATCGGTGCCGAGCCAACCGATGATCCCGGGAAGATTCGCCTGCACGATCCAGCCGGCGACTCCGATGACCGCCGTGATGCCGACGAGCATGACCACCTGGAGCAGGGCGAAGCGCCAGAACTGACGCAGCCACGCACGCGCAGCATCGAACATCCCCCGCCGGAACACGCCCTGATCATCGTCCCGGGAGCGCTCGACACCACTAGGTAAAAATCACTCAGTCGGCCATACTCGGGCATGTGAGCATCGACGTCAAGGCCGAGCACCTCGCCGACCGGGTGCTCGCGCGGCGCGCCCGAGTGCACCTCATCCTCGGCCCGGCCGGCATCGGCAAGACCACGCTCACCGCGGCGATCGCGAACCGGCTCCGGGATAAGGGCCATCCGATCCTCCCGGTCGTCGCCCTCGCCGAGCTCAGCAACGTGCCGCTCGGCGCATTCGCCCCGGTGCTCTCCTCGATGGGCGGCACGGGCGACCTCGGCGAGCGCCTGCAGCAGCTCTACGCGGCCGCGGCCCCGGTCGGCGCGCCGCAGATCCTTCTCGTCGACGACGCCCCGCACCTCGACGCGGTCTCGGCGGCGGCGGTACAGCAACTCGTCCGGGTCTACGGGCTGCGCTGCATCATGGCGGCGCGACGGGAACGCGACCTCGGCGGGCCGCTCCGACGGCTCATCGACGAGGGGTACGTCGAGACGACGACGGTCGCCCCGCTGACTCCGGAGGCGGCCCGCGCGCTCGTCGCCCAGTTGCAGAGCGCGCCCCTCGATCCGGAACGGCTCCGGACACTCCTTCGTCGGGCGGCCGGCAATCCGCGCTATCTGCGCGAGCTCGCGTTCGAGGCCGCGTCCGATGCCCCGATCCCGGCACGGATCCGCGACTCGGTGCGCGAGCGCTTCTCCGGCCTCTCCGCCCCGGCGAGACGCATCGCGGAGCTGCTCGCCGTGACGGCGCCATGGCGACGCGAGCACCTCACCACCGTCGACGGACTGGCCGACCTCGTCGAGGACGACCTGGTGACCGCTGGCCCGAGCGGCACGATCGCACTCGCCCACCCGCTCTACGAGGAGGTGCTGCGGGAATCGCTCGAACCGGCCGCGCTGGAGGCCCGGCGGATCGACGCCGCCCGCCTGCTCGCCGCCGCCGGGGATGCGGCGTCTCGCTCTCGAGCGGTCGCGCTCCTCGCACACACCGCCGAGGCGCCGCCCACCGCGGAGGTCGCGGCCGCCGCCTCCGCGGCATATGCGCGGCGGGACAACGCGCTCACCCTCGACCTCGCCGAGGTCGCCGACGAGCTCGCACGGCGTCGGCACGAGCCGCCATCCGCCGAGGCGATCAGCGCTCGAGCGGCGGTGCTCAGCGAATCGGGACGTCTCGACGAGGCGGATCTGGCGTTCGAGGCCGCGCTCGGGGCGTCGCACACGGACAGCGACTACCGATTCACCGCGATCCGAGCCGGCATCCACTACGCCCATCGACGCGGTCGTCCCGACCGCGGCGCCGCATTCATCGAGGCGATCCTGCCGAGCATCGCCGAGCCGGCGACGCGCCGGGACCTGCTCGCGGAGGCCGAGAAGTGGCGCTTCCGCGTCGGCGGCGATGCCGGTGCGAACGCCGACGAGCCGGATGACCCGGCCGCCTCGATCAACCTCCACCTGCTGCGCAGCCAGCGCGGCATCTACACCGGACGACTCGGCTCGGCCCGCCAATCGATCGATCGCATCCGCGCGCTCGCGCCGATGGTCGCGTCGACGGAGACGATCCGGCACGCCCCCGAGCTCGCCGACATCGCGGAATGGCTGGTACGACTGCTCGAGGCGGACGTCGAGCGCTCGAAGCCCTTCGCGCTGTCGAAGCAGGCGGACCTGTTCGACGAGGCGGGCGGCGTCTGGAGCTACGCCCTCGCGTATCACGCGCTCGTCGAGGGCGACTATGCCGTGGCGCTCGTCGGATCCGGCGAGGCGATCGAGCGGCTGCTGTGGCGCGACATCGTCGGCGCGCTGGGGCCGGCGCGCGCCGTCCGCGCCACTGCGGCAGCGGCTCAGGGTGCACGAGAGCTCGCCCGCGGGCTCATACGGGAGTACGGCGACCGACCCACCGACGTCCCGACCGGGCTGCAGTTCGCCGAGGCGGAGGCCTGGCTGCGCCACCTCGACGGCGAGGATGACGCGGCGGCAGCGGGCATCGCCGAGGCGGTGACGCCGGCAGTCGATCCGAGTCATCCGACCTGGGCGACGATCAGCGCGCATCTCGCCGTGCGGTTCGGGCGTCCGCTCCCCGTGCTCCCCGCGATCCGGCGTGCCGCCGAGCTCGCGCCCGAGGTGCCGCTCGTCGGCGCCATTCGGGCACACGCCGAGGCGCTCATCGAACACGACGGGGACGCGCTGCTCGCCGCCGCACGCCGGCTCGCCGCGGCGGGTTTCCGGGCCGGCGCCGCTGACGCCGCGCGGCAGGCGGTGACCATCGGGCGCGCGTCGGACGACGCCGCGCTCGTGCGCCGCGCATCCCGACTGGCCGCCGCGACCGCGCCCGGCGGGATCCAGCGGCACGACGCCGCGGCCGAGCTCAGCGCTCGCGAGTACGAGATCGCGATCGCCGCCGCGAGACGGCGTCGCAATCGTGAGATCGCCGAGGAGCTCGGCATCTCGGTGCGGACGGTGGAGAACCATCTCGCGAATGCGTTCCGCAAGCTCGGCGTCGCGAATCGCGACGAGCTCGCGGCCCGGATCGGAGTCCGGCCCGAGGCAATGGGCGGCTGAGCGCTCGGCGAGTCGAGCGCCCCTGAACACACGAAACCCCCGGGTCTAGAAATCCCGGGGGTTTCAGTGTCGAACCGGTCCAGCCCCTCGCCCGTCGTTTGCAACCTCGGGAGCGGGGGACCGAAATGGCTCTCGCATGAGGCGCCTCGCCGATCCGCCGGATGCCCTCGGCACGATGCTCGAGAGCACCGGCTCCGGGAGGATGCCATCCGCAGGACCCGTCATAGGGCCTGCATCCGGAATCCGCTCCGACCGACCGGACGATCCGCGATGCTCGCGGCCCGCCGACCGGACCCGATCCGTTGCGGACCTCGTACAAGACCCGCTCCGAGATCGGATGACCGATCGTTGGAACCGCGAAACGAGCGGCCGCCGCCGGCAGGAGGACCTGCCGCCGAGCCGCCGCCCCGGCTTCCGGCACGCGCCTCGGAACCGAACCGCCGAGGGCTCTCACCCTCGGACACGCGATCCCTCCGCCAGCGTCCTCCGCGGCCGTCGTCCGGGCGAGACACCCGACCTCCGACCCCGAAGGACCCGCACCTTCCACCAGCGAGAGCCGCCTTCCGCGAGGAAGCCGGGAGACCGACGATGTCGGCCCCTCGACCCTCCCGCTTCCGGCGTTCGCCGTTTCGGTGAAGACGAGACTACTCAGCGGCGATGGGCCCGCAAGCCGTCAAGTCTCGCTAGATACTTGAGGCTTTTCGCGGGTCCGATCGCGCATTCCCCGGACCCCCCTCGCCGCCGACGCCGCCCTCGATCAGATGATGCCGAGCGCGAGCATGGCGTCGGCGACCTGGGTGAAGCCGGAGATGTTCGCGCCGACGACGTAGTCGCCCGGGGCGCCGTACTCGTCCGCCGTCGTGAGGCAGCGGTCGTGGATCGAGTGCATGATCTCCGCGAGCCGCTCCTCCGTGTATTCGAAGGTCCAGGAGTCGCGAGACGCGTTCTGCTGCATCTCGAGGGCGCTCGTGGCGACGCCGCCGGCATTCGCCGCCTTACCCGGGGCGAAGGCGATGCCGGCCGCCCGCAGCGTGCGAATGGCCCCCGGTGTGGTCGGCATGTTGGCGCCCTCGACGAGGACGCCCACGCCCCCGCGGACGAGCGCGGCCGCGCCGTCGTCGTCGAGCTCGTTCTGCGTGGCGCAGGGGATCGCGACATCGGCCGGCACGTCCCAGATCGAGCCGCCGGTCACGTGCGGGACGCCGCGCGCCTCGGCGTAGTCGGCGACGCGGCCGCGGCGGCGCTCCTTGATCTCCTTGAGCAGCTCGAGATCGATGCCGGCCTCGTCGACGACGTAGCCGTCCGAGTCCGAGCACGAGACGACGACGCCGCCGAGCTGGTGGGCCTTCTCGATCGCGTAGATCGCGACATTCCCCGATCCGGAGACGACGACCCGCTTGCCGTCGAAGGACTGCCCGCGGCTGCGCAGGATCTCGTCCGCGAAGAACACCGCGCCATAGCCGGTCGCCTCGGTCCGCACCTGGGATCCGCCCCAGCTCAGGCCCTTGCCCGTGAGCACCCCGGACTCGTAGCGGTTCGTGATCCGCTTGTACTGGCCGAACAGGTAGCCGATCTCCCGGCCGCCCACGCCGATATCGCCGGCGGGGACGTCGGTGTACTCGCCGAGGTGTCGGTAGAGCTCCGTCATGAACGACTGGCAGAAGCGCATCACCTCGGCCTCGGATCGACCCTTCGGGTCGAAGTCGCTGCCGCCCTTCCCGCCGCCGATGGGCAGGCCCGTGAGCGCGTTCTTGAAGATCTGCTCGAAGCCGAGGAACTTGATCACGCCGAGGTACACGCTCGGGTGGAATCGCAGGCCGCCCTTGTACGGGCCGAGCGCGGAGCTGAACTCGACACGGAAGCCGCGGTTGATCTGCACCCGGCCGGCGTCGTCGGTCCACGGGACGCGGAAGATGATCTGCCGCTCGGGCTCGCACAGCCGGCGGATGACCTCGGCATCCGCATACTGCGGATGCTTGGCCACGACGGGGCCGAGGCTCTCGAGCACCTCGCGGACCGCCTGGTGGAACTCGGCCTCGCCCGGATTCCGACGGACGACCTCCTCGAAGACTCGGGTCAGGCTGTCATCGGGCATGGACATCGTGGTTCTCCGTTCGGTGGTTGCAGTGGGCACGACAGTCGCGCGGCACGCGGCACACGGGTTCCGACGCTACAGTGCCGCGCCCGTTCCGCGCGCTCAGTCGAGGAAGTCCCGCAGGACGGCCGCGTGGTTGACGAGGGGATCGTGAGCCGCGAAGAGGAGCGTCGTCGCGGGCTCGCGCCCGATCCGCTCCAGCAGCGGGGGAATCGCGGGATTCGTGGAGAGCTCGGCACGGTAGCGGTCCGCGAACTCGGCGAAGCGCTCGGGATCGTGCTGCCACCACGTGCGCAGCTCGGGACTCGGCGCGACGTCCTTCGCCCAGAGGTCGACGGCGGCGCGCGCCTTGCTCACGCCGCGGGGCCAGAGACGGTCGACGAGCACGCGCCAGCCGTCCTCCGGCTCGGGCGCCTCGTACACGCGCTTGATGCGCAGGGCTCTGCTCCCCATCGGCGATCTCCTTCCAGACCGGTCCGAATAAACAGGACTATACTCCCGTTTATTCACACCATTCAGTGAAACGAGGAAATCATGAATGCGGTGCTCGGCGGGCAGATCGCCGTGACGTTCACCTGGCTCGGGATGGTGCTCGCGATCTCGTTCCTCGAGGCGCCGCTCAAGTTCCGCGCTCCAGGCATCACGGTCCCGCTGGGCGTCGGCATCGGACGGCTCGTCTTCCGGGCGCTGAACGTCGCCGAGGCGGTGCTCTGGCTGGCCGGCTTCGTCGCGCTGCTGCTGCGGGCCGAGGAGGCATCGCCGGCGGAGATCTGGCTCGTCGCGGTGCTCGGCGCGGATCTCGCCATCGGCGCAGCGGTGCTGCGGCCGATCATGGACCGGAAGGTCGTCGATCGGGGAGCGGCGACCTCGGTGCCGCGCACGGCGCTCCACCTCGGCTACGTCGCGCTCGAGATCGTCAAGGTCGGGCTCCTCGTCGCACTCGGCGTCGTCCTGCTGGCGGTGGCGTGATGCACGACCTCACCGGCCGAGCCGATGTCGAGGAGCTCGTCGACGCGTTCTACCGCGCCGTGTGGGCCGACCCCCTCATCGGCCCGATCTTCACCGATGTCGCGAAGGTCGATCTCGAGCGGCACCTGCCGGTCATGCATGACTTCTGGGAGACGGTGCTCTTCCGGGCAGACCGCTACCGGCGGAATGCGCTGCAGGCCCACTGGATGCTGCATGCGCGGCACCCGCTCACCGGAGCGCACTTCGCCCGTTGGCTCGCGCTCTGGTCGGCGACGGTCGACGAGCGCTTCGCCGGCCCGGTCGCCGAGCGCGCGAAGCGGCAGGCCGGACGCATCGCGCTCTCGATCGAGCGCCGCCTCGCGGGCCGCTCCGGCAGCGCCTTCGAGACGGTCCGGCATCGCGATGATGAGGAGGAAGTCCATGCCGTCCACTGAACTGTTCCCGGTCTGCGCCGAGGACGAGCTCGCGATCGGGCAGCCGCGCCGCATCATCGCCCGAGGGCATGCCGTGCTCGTGGTCCGGGACGAGGAGGGCGAGATCCACGCCGTCGACGACGCCTGCACGCATGCGGACATCTCGCTCGCGGACGGCTTCGTCGAGGGACGAACGATCGAATGCTGGGCGCACGGCGCGCGCTTCGACCTCGCGACCGGCAGAGCGCTCACGCTCCCCGCGAGCGAGCCCGTGGCCGTGCGCCGGGTCGAGGTCCGGGACGGCGTCGTCTACCTCATCGCGGACTGAGATCGATCCACCCGCGCGATTTGCGAGGAGAGTGTTAGTTTCAATCCGATGAGGAGCAGCAGCGAGGAATACCACGCAGCGCTGGCATCACCCGCCCGCCGCAAGGTGCTCGACGCGCTCCTGCGCTCGCCGGAGCCGCTGGACGCCGCGACCGTCGCGGAGCGGCTCGGGCTGCACGTGACGACGGCGAGATTCCACCTGGAGCAGCTCGCCACCGCCGGGCTCGCCGCCCGTCGGGCGGGCGCCGAGGCGCGCCGCGGCCGGCCCCGCATGCTCTACGCGCCGGCGGGGCGGGCGCGCGACGAGAACGCCAGGGAGCAGCTCATCGGCGTGCTCGCGAGTGCGCTCGCCGGCGACGAATCGCCTGCCGCCGAGTCCACGGAGGCCGGTCGCCGCTGGGCCGCCGCGCTCGGCCCAATCCCTCTGGGCGAGCCGCGCGCCGGCCTCGTCAATGTGCTCGACCGGCTCGGCTTCGAGCCCGAGACGGAGCCCGGGGTCGCCGGTGACCGTGACCTCATCCGGCTTCGCGCCTGCCCGTTCCGCGCACCGGCGCGCGACCATCCGGAGGTCGTGTGCTCCGTGCACCGCGGCCTCATCGACCAGCTCCTCGGCGGCACCGGCACCGGGGCCCAGCTGCTTCCGTTCGTCCAGCCCGATCTCTGCGTCGTCGCATTCGAGCCGCCCGAGGGCACTGTCACGGAATGAGCCGGCATTCACAATAAATAGGACTATTCTCCTGTTTATCGGAAGGATGGCGTTATGACCTACGTGATCGCCGAGCCGTGCATCGACGTGATGGACCGGGCCTGCGTGGCCGAGTGCCCCGTCGACTGCATCTACGAGGGCGGACGCAGCCTCTACATCCAGCCCGACGAGTGCATCGACTGCGGCGCCTGCGAGCCGGTCTGCCCGGTCGAGGCGATCTACTACGAGGCGGATCTGCCGCCGCACTGGGAGGACTACCTCACCGACAACGCGGCCTTCTTCACCGAGATCCTGCCGGGGCGCGACGCGCCGCTCGGCACTCCGGGTGGGGCGACGAAGGTCCGGCCGCTCGGCGTCGACACGCCGCTCGTCGCGAGCCACCCGCCGCGCGCGACGGACCTGCCGTAGTCGCAAGGCGGCGCGCGGATCCGGCGCGCAGCGCTCAGGAGCCGGAGAGGAATGTCGAGATCGGGTCGCGGTACCAGACGAGCAGGATGAAGATCGCGACGTTGAGCACGGAAAGGCACCAGAAGAACGCCTGGAACTCCCACTTCCGGTTCTTGTGCCGGAGCACCTGCTGCGCGATCGCGCCGCCGGGCCAGCCGCCGAGGAGACCCGCGACGAGCAGCGTCGTCTCGCGGACGCGCCACGTGCCCGCGAGCGCGGCGCGCTTGTCGAGGAGATAGAGGAAGAACGTCGCGACGCTCATCGCCGGGTAGAGCACGATCGCCCAGAGCGGGACGTTCCACCGGGCGATCACGAGCAGGAAGAGGACGACGAAGAGCGGCACGAGGATGAACGGCAGGACGCTCACCTTCCCGCGACGCCGTGCCGCCTGGCTCTCGGACGCCTCGGCCTCCTGCTGCACCGCCCGCTCGGAGCGGACCACCTCGACCTCGCGCGCCTGCCGGCGCCCGTCCGCGCCGGTCCCGAGCACGAATGTGAGCTCGTCGCCCACCATGGGCCGCGGCGCGTCACGGGGGTACGCGGTGACGTGGACGAAGACGCGCCGGCTCCCGTCGGACTCCTCGATCCAGCCGAAACCGCGCACGTCATCCCACTCGATGAGTGCGCCGGCGCGTCGGGCAGCGGGGGCGACCACGAACGCACTGTAACGCCGCGCGCTGACGCAGCATGCGGCGACGCCGGGGTATCGGTCAGCTCGCCTTGCCGTAGCGCCAGTAGCCCGTGAAGACGATGCGGCCCTTCGGGACGCCCGCGGCGACGAGGTGGCGACGGCCCTCCGCGGCGAGCCGCTGCTCGCCGGCGATATACGCCTGGGCGCGATGGGGGGCCGCGGGGACGAACGCCCGGAGCGCCTCGAGCGCGACCTCGCCGGGCCGGGCGTGCGGATCGGCTCTCGGCAGCCAGCGCACGTCGACGCCGACCGGGGCGTCGACCGGCTGCGCGTCCTCCGCCGACGGGATCTCGAGGATCGCCACGCCGGCGGCGTCTCGCGGGAGGTCGCGGAGGATGCCGACGATGGCGGGCAGCGCCGATTCGTCGCCGACGAGGACGACCTCGCCGTCGCCCATCGGATCGAAGCCTCGGCCCTGGTCGATGAATGCGACCCGCTCCCCCGCCTCGGCCCGCTGCGCCCAGGCCCCGGCGACGCCCTCGTCGCCGTGCGCGACGAAGTCGATGTCGAGCTCGGCGGCCTCGGGGCGGTGCTCGCGGATCGTGTAGTTGCGGAACGGCGGCCGACGCTCAGCGTCCGCCGCCATGTAGCGGAGGTACGCCTTCATCGTGAAGCGGTCCGGCAGCCCGGCGAAGTCGGTCTCGCCGTCCGGTCGCGGCAGGAAGAGCCGGAACCAGTGGTCGTAGCCGCGGTGCGGCAGTCGGGCGAGGTCCTCGCCGCCGATCGTCACGCGGACCATGTGCGGCGTCACCTGCTCGCGCCGGAGGACCGCCGCCGTATAGAGGCCCACCGTCTTGCGGCCCTCGTCGAATCCCATCGCTCCCCCGGTCTCCCTCGAATGCAACTCAGGCAAGGGTAGCCTAAGCAGAAGTAGGTTAGGCTCTCCTAACCATGATTCGGAGCGCCGCAGGACGGACGACGGCGATCGCCGTCGCATTCGCCATCGTCCTGGCCCTCGCGATCGTCGCGAGCCTCGCGATCGGCCGGCAGCCGCTGACGCCCGCGGAGGTCCTCGCGGGCCTCGTCGGCGACCCATCGGGCTCGGCGGCCGACATCGTCCGCGGGCTCCGTCTGCCGCGCACCGTCGTCGCCCTCGCCATCGGAGCGGCGCTCGGCGGCGCCGGTGCCGTCGCCCAGGCGCTCACGCGGAACCCCCTCGCCGACCCGGGTCTCCTCGGCGTCAACGCGGGTGCGGCCGCCGCGGTCGTCGGCGGCTTCGCGGTCCTCGGCATCGCCGATCGCTTCGCGCAGCTGTGGCTCGCGCTCGCCGGCGCGGCGATCGCCGCCGTCGCCGTCTACGCCCTCGGCCAGGGCGGCCGAGCGGGGGCGAGTCCCGCGAGACTCGCGCTCGCCGGCGCGGCGCTCACCGCCGTGCTCACCGCCGGCATCAGCGCGCTCGCGCTGAGCGATCAGTCGGACTACGACCAGTACCGCTTCTGGATCGTCGGCTCCGTCGTGAACCGCGGGCTCGACGTCCTCGCCGCCGCGGCCCCGTTCCTCGCCCTCGGCGGACTGCTCGCGGTCGTCGCGGCGCCCGGACTGAACGCGCTCGCCCTCGGCGAGGACCGCGGGCGGTCCGTCGGCCTCCGCGTCGGCCGCACGCGCGTCGTGTCGGCCCTCGCGGTCACGCTGCTCGCCGGCGGTGCGACGGCCGTCGCCGGGCCGATCGGCTTCGTCGGACTCGCCGTCCCCCACCTCGTGCGCCTCCTGGTGGGCCCGGACCAGCGCCGGGCGATCCCGCTGTCGATGCTGCTCGGCGCGGCGCTCCTCGTCGTCGCCGACACGATCGGACGCGTCCTCGGCGACGGCCGGGAGATCGAGGCCGGTCTCATGACCGCGCTGCTCGGCGCGCCCGTCTTCATCGCCCTCGTCCGTCGGCGGCGGCTGGTGGCGCTGTGAGCGGGACGGAGATGGTGAATGCGCCGGCTGCGGCCCGCCGCTCGGCGCCGGACGGCGCCCGGGTCGTGCGGATCGGGCCCTGGACGTTCCTCCTCCACCGCCGCGCGGCGATCGCGACCGCGGCGCTGCTCCTCGCGGCGGGAGTCCTGATCCTCGTCGCGCTCGGTGCGGGGACGAACCCGATCTCGCCGGACCGGCTCCTCGCCGTGCTCAGCGGACACGCGACACCCGCCGACGCGCTCATCGTCGGCACGCTCCGGATGCCGCGGGTGCTCGCGGGGGCGCTCGTCGGCCTCGCGCTCGGCGCCGCCGGCGCCCTCTTCCAGTCCGTGACGCGCAACCCGCTCGGCAGCCCCGACGTCATCGGCTTCGACACGGGCGCGTCGACGGGCGCGCTCATCGCGATGCTGTTCCTCGGCGGCGGGGTCGTGCCGACGGCCGTCGGCGCCGTGCTCGGGGGCGCCGTGACCGCGGTCGCGATCCTGCTCCTCGCCTCGCGCCGCGGCATCGCGCCGCTGCGACTCGTGCTCGTCGGGATCGGCGGCGGGGCCTTCCTCGTCGCGCTCAACTGGTGGCTCATCGTCCGCGCGAACGTCACCGACGCGCAGAGCGCCTCCGTCTGGCTCGTCGGCAACCTCGCCGGCCGCGACTGGTCGCGCGTCGGCTCGCTCGCCCCGGTCGTCCTCGCCGGACTCGTCCTCGCGCTGCTGCTGAGCCGCGGCCTCGGTCTCAGCGCCTTCGACGACGACCGCGCCGCGAGCCTCGGCGGGCGGCCCGGCCTCACGCGGATCGCCGCGATCGCGGTGGGCGTGCTCCTCGCCTCCTCCGCCGTCGCGACGGCGGGACCCGTCGCATTCGTCGCGCTCGCGGCGCCGCAGATCGCGCGGCGCCTGACCGGCGCGACCGGGACCAACGTGCTCGCCTCGGCGCTCACCGGCGCGCTGCTCCTCGTCGCGACGGACCTCGCGGCGCGCGAGGCGTTCCAGCCGCGTCAGCTCCCCGTCGGCGTGCTCACCGGGCTCGTCGGGGGCGGATATCTCGCCTGGCTCCTCGGCCGGGAATGGCGGAAGGGACGCGGATGACCGTGATCGACGAGCGACCGGCCGGAGTGGAGAGCGGTACGGCAGGCGACCCGGCCCGGCTCGTCGCCGATGCCGTCCGGCTCGGCTACGACGAGCGCCCGATCGTCGACGGACTGACGCTCGCGGTGCCGCCCCGGTCGTTCACCGTCATCGTCGGCGCGAACGGCAGCGGCAAGTCGACGCTCCTCCGCGGGCTCGCCCGGCTGCTGCGGCCGCGCGCGGGGACCGTGCGTCTCGATGGCGCCGACCTGCAGGCGAGCAGCCCGAAGGCGGTCGCGCGAACGCTCGGCCTCCTCCCCCAGGCCCAGAGCGCGCCGGAGGGCATCACGGTCGCCGACCTCGTCGCCCGCGGCCGCTACCCGCATCAGACGCTGCTCCGGCAGTGGTCCGCGGCGGATGCACGAGCGGTGCGGATCGCGCTCGAGCGCACGGGGACGACCGAGCTCGCCGAGCAGCCGTTCGACGCGCTGTCCGGCGGTCAGCGCCAGCGGGTCTGGCTCGCGATGGCGCTCGCCCAGGAGACGGAGATCCTGCTGCTCGACGAGCCGACGACGTACCTCGACATCGCGCACCAGGTCGAAGTGCTCGAGCTCTGCTCGCGCCTGCGTGCCGAGCACGGGCACACGCTCGTCGCCGTCCTCCACGACCTGAACCTCGCCGCACGCTATGCCACGCATCTCGTCGCGATGGCCGAGGGCGCCATCGTCGCCGAGGGCGCGCCTGAGACGGTCCTCACCCCCGAGCTCGTCGAGCGGGTCTTCGGACTCCCGTGCCGGATCATCCCCGACCCGGAGACCGGGACCCCGCTCGTCGTCCCGCGGCGCACGCCGCATCCCACCCAAGAAGGAGCAATCGCCCCATGATCCGACGACCAGCGCATATCGCGCGTCTCGCCGCCATCCCCGCATTCCTCGCCGCCGCAGGACTCGCCCTCGCGGGCTGCTCGAGCAGCGCGCCGACGCCGGCCGGCACATCCGCCGGCGGCGGGGCGTTCACCTATACCGACGCGCGAGGCGAGGTCATCTCGCTCGACTCGGTCCCGACGACGGTCGTCGCCCAGTCGAGCGTCGCCGCGGCGCTCCTGGACGACGGCTACCAGGTCGCCGGCGCCTACGGCGAGCTCACTCCGACGGACGGGAAGCTCGACTACCAGGCGGGCGACCTCGACCTCTCGCAGCTGACGGTCATCGGCTCGACATACGGCGAGTTCGACATCGAGAAGCTCGCGGGGCTGCAGCCGCAGCTCATCGTCGACTACTCGTTCGACGGGGAGGGCCTCTGGTACGTCCCGGCCGAGCAGGCGTCCCAGGTCTACGCGATCGCGCCCGGGCTCGCCGTGCCGGGGAACTACCCGGACACGACGACGGCCATCGAGACGATCCTCGATCTCGCCGGGAAGCTCGGCGCCGACACCTCGTCCCCGGCGATCGCCTCGGCGAAGTCCGACTACGACGCGGCGCTCGCCTCCGTGAAGCAGACCGCCGCGTCGTCCGGACTCAAGGTGCTCTTCGTCTCCGGCGACGCCGACAGCTTCTACGTCGTGAACCCGCCGCAGCTGCCCGAGGCGACGACGCTCACGACCGCGGGCCTCGACGTCGAGGGCGCGAAGAGCGGCGACACCTCGCAGGTCTTCACCCAGCTCTCCTGGGAGCAGGCAGGCGACTACGCCGATGCGGACGTCATCCTCTTCGACGCGCGGATCTACGACTCGCTGAAGGACACGCTCGCGACGATCCCGACGTGGACCTCGCTCCCGGCGGTCGCGGCCGGACAGGTCTACCCCTGGTACGCCGCGGCGCCGTACTCGTACAAGTCGTACGCCGGCATCTTCCAGCAGATCGCGGACGAGCTCTCCACGGCGCGGGACGTCGGATAGCCCATCCCTCGACGGCGTCGATTTCCGACATCCGCCTGGCCGCAGCTGGCCTGGATCGTCGGAAACCGACGCTCTCGGCGGCCCCTCGCGCCTCAGCCGAGACGGGCGCGGACGAGGCGCGGCGGTGCCACGGTGGCCCAGGCCTCGAGGATCACCTCGGCGAGCCGCTCGCGCGACAGCTCGCCGAGCCGCGATTCGCGGACGAGGATGCCGCTGTGGCCGCGGAAGTGGTCCGTCGTGAAGAACGGCGTCGCCGGGTCCTCGGCGAGCGCGAGCTTCGTGCCCTCGTCCGACGTGGTGATGAGGATGACGTCGTCGTACCGCTTCCCCGTCTCGGGGTCGACCGCGTCCGGGCGCGGCCCCCGGTAGAGGAGGAAGCCGCGCCCCTTCGGCCCGGCCGGCACCTTGTAGGTCGGACGGTCGCCCCAGCTCGTGCCGAGCTCGACCTCCGGCAGGGCCATGCAGATCTCATGCACGTCCTCGGGGATCGCACCCATCGGATTCACCTCTCCCGGCGGGACCCGCCCGCCGACTCGCCAGCGGCTCGTGCACCGGCCGGCCCGAACCGGTTGTCGAAGCGCTAATCGGCGATCAGACCGCTCACCCGCCGGATCTCGAACTCGTAGACCAGGCGTTCCTCCGCCCGCATCGCCTCGAGGAACGCGGCCTCCTCGAGCTCGCGGCCGCCCCACATGAGCGGGCCCGCCGGCCGGCCCTGCATCTCGCGGAAGAGGCGCGCATTCAGCTCCGGAGCGTCCGGACCATCGAGGATCGTCACCGACGTCTCCACCGAGAGATACGAGTAGCCGGCCTCGAAGACGAAGAGCGTGCAACGCGGATCCCGCCGCAGCCAGCCGGTCCGCGCCCGGCCCTGCGTCCCGCTGCTCCACAGCCGGCCGTCGACCATTGCGATGCCGACGCGCGCCGCCTTGGCCACGCCGGACGGCGGAACGACGATCATCGCCGCCGAATGCGTCTGCTCCAGGAATCGGGCCTGCTCCGTCGTCAGGATCACGGCACCAGGGTAGGGCCCTGCCCGCTAGTCTCGAACGATGCGAGCAGGGGGCGTGTTCATCGCGGGCGCCCTGCTGCTCGCCGGACTCGCCGGTCTGTCCGGGTGCATGCCGCCCGGGCCGGCGGCGCCCGCCGCTGCGACGACCGCGACCGGCTCGGTCGGATCGACCGGCTCGGTCGGCTCGGTCGGATCGGTCGGGGGACTCGGCGAAGCCGCGCCCGGCCTGATCCTCATGCAGTCGGCGGCTGCTGCCGAACCGCTCGCGCTGCACACGCCCGCGATTCCGGACCTGAACGCGTCGAAGGACATGTTCGTGGTCGCCTCCGACCCGTCCGCCTACTCGGTCACCGGCGCGATCGACATCGCGGTGCCGGAGCGGGTCGCCGGAGCGGTGGGCGACTGGCGATTCACGGTCCCGACGGGGCAGGGCGCCGACGCCCCGATCGTCGTCGTCAAGACCACGAATGCTTCGACGCTCGACCTCGCGACGCGACCAGCCGGCTGGACGGCCGCGGGGACCCTGAATGCCGATCCGAGCGGCGCCGCGGCCTCGCTTCAGGCGCTCATCGCGACCGCATCGGCCCGCGCGGCCGGATCCGGGATCGGGAGCTGCTACCGTGATCTCCTCGCGAAGCTCGGATCGCCGGACTGGCGCGGGGCGCTCATCTTCGGCGCGACGGTGACGACGCCGGTGCCCGGCTTCCAGGGGCCCCTTCCGGCATTCGTGCTCGGCATCGACTTCGGGGCGCGGCAGCGAACGGCGTTCGGCGTCATCGATGCATCCGGCGCGATCCCGGGGACGCATCTCTCGGCGTGCTTCGCGAACGACGCGCTCACCGCATTCACCACCACGGCCTGAGCGACTGCTCGCGGGACGCGCGCATCAGTGCGCGGACGATGTCGGCTGGAGCAGGATTTTTCGGTGGTCCTATCGAGAACCCGTCAGAAACTACTCGAAGAGGCACTCTACCTTGCGAGGCAGACCCTCGCGGATGGCCAGCCTCAGCAGGCCGACCCTGACTATGAAGGAAAGCGCTCGATTCGTCAAGAGCACCGACGGTTGAACGCCGAGCAGATCGAACAGTTGGTCGCCGAGTACCGGGCCGGTGCCACGACCTACCAGCTCGCGAAGCATTGGCAGATCCACCGGCACACGGTGACCGCCCACCTCGAACGCGCAGGCGAACCGATCCGGCGCCCATTTCTCACCCCGGAGCAACTCGTTGAAGCAGCCGAGTTGTGGGCGGAAGGATGGTCGATTAACCGACTGGCACGGAAGTACGGGATGGACCCGAAGACGATGAAGTCGCGCCTGATATCGATCTAGGTTCGACTTCCTCCGGAATCGGCGGAATCATCAACTCCGCCGGGCCGGGCGGGCCAGATTTCGAATCGGCCAGCGCGGCCGCGTTTCACCTCCGCATCCGGGAACTGCTGCTGCAAATCCTGCAGACGTGCAATGGCCTCGGCGATCGGCAGGCCGGAGGGTACGACGGCCAGCGGCTGGGGCTTGGGGGCTGGCGGAGGCTCGGGCAGTTGGTGCCGCGCGAACATTGAGACGAGCATCGCGCGGACGCGCTCCATGTGGGCGCGGTGCTCGGGCCAAGCGGGACACGGGTACTGGTTGTCGGAGAGGACCCACCCGTGCTGATAGAGCGGTTGCTCGCAGTCCGCGCACATTTCGTCAGCTTTGAGCTGCGGTACTTCCATGAATCGCCGGAGTCGGGACTCGGCCCTCTGCAGCTCCATCCGAAGCTTGGACTTCTCCTCCCTGTCCTGGCTTGCCCTAATTCGGTCCTTCAGCTCGGGCACGTTCTCGCGCAACTCGATCACCGAGCAGTGTCGGTGAGCCGAGTACCCAGCGAGGTTCAGCGGGCGGCGGTCCCGAGGTTTCATTCCGCGCGCGTCGATGACCTCCTCCGGATCACCGACGAGTGGAGAGAGTCGGGCGATCACCTCGTTGGCGTGCGCGGCCATGCGGTCGATCTCGGCCAGATGCTCCGCCAGCGACCGTTCACTCCATCCGGCGTATCTTCCGCCAGGTTCGTAATCGGGGCGCTCGGCGGCAGCGCGGCGAAGCCGCTGCTCCTGTTCGAGCACGGCCAGGCGAGCGGCTTCCCGCTCCGGGTCGTAGTGCTCGCGGGCCTCAGCGAAGCGAGTCTCGTCGGCAGCACGCCGTGCGTCGAACTCGGCATCCATGTCAGCCATCCACTGATCGACCTCAGCATCGGTCATCTGGCGGAAGTCCGGCTCGGCACGGGTCCACTCGTCGAAGATTGCCATCGCCGCGTCGAGATCTGGCTGGCGTTCTTCCTTGAGCCACGGACTCCAGTTGGTCTCTTTGAAGATCTCCATCATGCGGACCCGTGCCGCGATCAGCTCCTCGAAGGTGCTTGTCGCGCCGGGCAGCGGTTTCCAGAGCAACCCCTCGTGCTCATGAACCTCACCTGCTGAAACCCTGGTGCGCGTCGCCATAGTCCAGGGTGATCCCGAACTATGGCGACGCGCCAGGGGCACTCAGCTCGCGCCGACAGTGACGATAGGTTCCAGCCCCCAGTCGCGGACCGACCTTCCGTCAGCGAAGCGCCACTCCGCCCGGCACTTGTCGCAGAGGATCCGCACGTCGTGGTCGCGGAAGCCGGGAATGTTGTCGTGCTCCTCGACGATCCGGCCATAACCGCAGGGGCAGAGGAACTCGTAGCGTTCCGTGGTTCCGGCGCCAGCACCCCAACCCCCGTGGTCCGACCTGTCTCCGCTGACCGGTTCCGTGCGGACCGGTTCGGCCAGTGGCGACGTGGTCATCCACTCTGAGATGAGCCGCACCGCCGCGTCATACGCCTCGTCCGAACGCGAGACCCCCTGGAGAATGACGAGCAGCTCGTCAGGGGTGTGAGCAACGCCGTGGTCGCTGTCACGGATCCCGGCGGCATAGTCGCTCGCGAAGCGACCGACCCAGCCGGCCTGCGCGTCCTGCAGGACGAGCCAATCGTGGAACGGCGCCGTCTCGACCACCGGGGTGGTCGGTGCAACCCAGCCGCCCTCGAGCAACTCGCCGGACGCCGCTCGCTCGAGCGCCGCTTGCAGGTAATCGAGGCCGGTCGGTCGGAAATGATGCGCCTGCGGCTCGCCCTGCCCGTGGCCGATCACCCGGCGGACGTAGTCGTGCTGCCGCTCCGAGATACCGATCATGACGTTCGGACCACCGTCGTCGATCTCGGCGAGCGGCAGGCCCAGCGCCGCTGCCGCCCAGATCGCGCGACCGTTGGACACGTACGAGCAATGCGGGGCGAGGAACCATTCGGCGGTGTGCTTCAGCGCGTAGCTATGCACCTCCGGCGTCGTGGGTTCTGGCGTGAAAAGGCGGAGCATCTCGACAACGAGGACCAGCTGGATGTAGTCGGTCTCACCATCGAAGCGCCAGCCTTCCGAGCGGAAGCCATCCTCGCCAAGCAGGGGAACGCCGCCGTGCGCACCGACCACTTCGTGGTCATCGAGCACAGCGATTAGCCTGCGTGCGCTGACGCGCTCGCCGAGCAGTCCTTGGGCAAGTGGCGAACTGATCTGACGCAGCGCGGCCGTGTACTTAGTGCCGGTGAAGTCGGCCCATGCACGCGCGTCCTGCTGGAGCTCACGGTTGTGAACGTGGTTGTTGGGGGTCATCTCAATCTCTGTTCCGGGCTATGCAACCCACGCCTGCCAGCCCTGTGACATGAGAGAGATCTCGTTCCAACAGGTACTGCTCTCTGGATCGGCAACCGTTGTCCTCTGCGTCCTTGCCGCGTGGGGGCTCAAACTCGGAGTGAGGCAGTCCAGACTGCCCGCCTCAGAGCGTAACGGCACGCCGACGATCGGTCCATAGCCGGACACTGAGCATTCGCTGGGCGCGCCGGGCGCCAGGCACTCATACGCATCGCCATAGTCCGTGGCGACACCAGGCGACGCTTCGCGCGGTCGATTCAGTACCGGGCGTGATAACCGCGGTGGGTGTTCTGCTTGATGAAGTCGAGCAGGGACTCACGGGAGACATACTTGCGGGTGCCGATGGCCGTCCATTCGAGGTCGCCCTTGGTGGTGAGCTCGTAGACCATCGAGTAGCTGATGCCGAGCGCCTTGGCCGCCTCCTTGAGGCCGAGCAGCATCGGACCGGAGGCCGACAGAGGGTTCGGCGTGATCACTGTCGTCTGTTCGGATTCGACGACCTCGACCTCCGAGGCGGTCGTCTTCCAGTTGCCGAAGTAGCCGTAGGAGCGGTCGAACTCTTCCTGCACCTTCTTGGCAGCGTCTTCCTCGTCGGTGGCGCGCACCCAACGTTCCGCCACCTGGACTCTCGTGACTTGGACTTTGTACCGCATGAATGTCTCCCGCTTCTCGACGACGGTGGTCTTCGGTGCCTTCCGCTTCGGGCGGCTGGTAATCCTGCGAGCCGCGCGGACCGATGCATCCGGCCTCGGCGCATCGGACGGTGTTGGCGGCGGATCATCCGGCACCGCGCCGCCGGACGCAGCGCGCGAGCGCCTGGTCAAGCGGCGCTGGTGCTCCTCTTCGTCTTCCTCGCTCGCTTCCGGCCACACCTCGCCCCTCGGAGTGACGGTCGCCACCCAGGACTTTCCGTGACCGCGGATCTGCACCAGGCCGCGGCTCTCCAAGGCGCGGGCCGAGATGCGGTGCGTGTAGTCCTCGTCGTCGTAGATGCCGTCGGGCCGGCGCGCCTTGATCCACTCGAGCACGGCCGCCTGGCGCTCGTTGAGCTGGATCGAGCTTCGCGGAGACATGGCCTATCCACCATGACACCGGTGAGTGAACGAACGGCAATGTCCGAGGTCTGGCGGAGACTTGGCCTCGTGATCAGGGACCTGCTTGGCGAATGGCTCGGCTACTGGCGCTTCAAGCGTCAGCTCGTCGAGATGCAACGTTCGCAGTTTGCCCGGGACCAGTTCAAGCATGGATACCGCGTGGGCTACTTCAAAGGCCGTGACGATGAGAAGGTCGGCGCCTTTAACATCTTGGGTCCGGATCCCGATCCGCCGCACCCGCAGGTCGAGATCGAAGGGATCGAGGTCGACGAGGGGATGCGCGACCTGCTCGAGGCGCTCTGGAAGCTCGGCCTCTGGACGCAGTTCTCCTGCCAGGGCGACCCGGAGAAGTTCGCTCCGTTCCAGTCCTACAACCGCGACTACGCGGCACAGATCGTCTTCGACACCTTCGACGAGGCGGTCAAGTTCACGCGGAAGACCGCCGAGCTGCTCGGCCCGAAGAACTACACCGAAGGCGGCGTCGTAATCCAGACGATGGCTCCGACGGACGGTGACAAGGTGCGCGCCGAGGTGACCTTTTCGCCGGTGCTCCTCCCCGAGATCACGCAGCACTGGGTGGAATTCGAAAAGACCGTTCCCCACGTACCGGCCGAAGAGGCGGAAGAGGTGTCCAATGCATCATGAACTCATGGAACTCACGGAAGGCGTCGACCGTCGCGGCTACCAGGCCGTCGTGTGGGTCTGCTCCTGCGGACGGCGCGGCTCCGGCAGCAGATCGGTCCCCGAAGCGCAGACCGGATGGCTCAAGCACGCGCGAGGCCGGGCTCGAGCCGAGGCCGGCTACCCGACTCGCAGGCGACGGGTGCGTTCGCGCGACTGGTAGCCGCCTCGGACCCGGCCCGCGACAGACTGACCGCATGTTGTTCATCAAGCCCGAAGGTGCTGCCCTCACGGCGCGCCAGGCGAACGCACTGGACGACGAGTTCTTCCGCTTCCGCCCACTCGCCTACTTCAACGCTCGCATTGCAGCGCTGCTCGCAGCCTATGAGTCGACGGCGCGGCCAAGCGATGAGGGACTGAGTTCATTTCGGAAGCTGCTTGGGCTGAGTCCCGACGTAGACCCGCTCGAGTTCGACGACACCGACCGCCGTCTCCAAGTGGCCGCCGACGCGTTGGCACTTCGGCACCACGTCGCCGAGACGCTGCTGCGCTTCCTCCACTTCCGCGCGGTATCGAAGCCTTCCCAGGATGACGCCGAGTGCGCGTGGCTGCAGATCGCCGAAGGCCCCCAATCGATCCATGCCCTCGTGCGGGATGTGCTGGCTGCCTTCAAGGCCGACGAGGGCTTGTTCGTGAGGTTGTTCTGGCCGCCGGAGGTGGCCGACTCCGATGAGGTGCATGCGGCTGGCGGCATCGCCCTCGATTGGGTCAATCACGCCATCTACTTGCTGAAGAACGATGAACTTAGCGCGCAGGTCGCCAATAACCGGATGAAGCACGGTCTCGCGGTCAGCGCCCGAGGCGACCGGCGGGTGGAGTTCATCGTGGCTCCGGTTCCGGATCCTGAGAACATCCCAGTGAGTGTGTTCGGCCCAGGCAAGTCACTACCGATCGAGGACAAGCCCGCCCTGACGTATCTGGCCCGCCCATATGGGAAACCCGCCCGAGGGGTGGAAGCTACATCGCTCCAAGTCGGCGTCCCGCACGTACTCGCCGAAGCCTGGCTCATGGCCGTTCCCTACGCGGCGTTCTTTCACGTCGCCGCGCGACGGCACTTCGGAGGCTCGACCGAAGATCTAGCGCCATTCCCGACGTTCCCGCTCGGACCATCCCCCCAGCAGCTACGGCGCGGGCTGGTGCTCGGCACACGCGTGACGATCACGACGCCCCCGGACCCGGCCGTTTCTCCGAGACCATCGGGGTTCTTCACCTCAGAGTTCTTCCAGTCCTTCACGATCGACTTCGACGGCATGCGAACTGGGACCGTGGTCGACGGCTAGTTGTATGAGGCCAGGACCTTGTTGACGCGTAGCGGCGTCGCCGAGGCTGGCGGTTGCCCGTCGTGGGCACCATGGGGCCGGCCGGTTCCAGACCTCGAGAGCGGTCCGGCCACCGAGTCTGCACGCGGGTACTCCGGCGCCTGGCGCAGCTCCGGCTCGTTCGACCGCTGAAGCAACAGATTGGCGGCATCCGCGGCGGCTCGGCCTCCTACATCTGGACGCTCGACGTAGCCGGCGGCCGGGTGCTGCGCCACCTCGACGGCCCCGACATCGGCGCCCGGTCGCGGGTATTCGAGCCCTCGACCACGTTCGCCCGCCACACACTAGCCGTCGCGGATGCCGGGCTCGAGCTCGTCCATGCCCATCGGCGCGGACAGATCGAACTGATCAGCATCGCCAGCGAGCCGCGCAACTGGCGACCCTTCCTGAGCGGCATCGGCACGACCCGGACACTGAAGCCCGACCTGCACGTCGTGACCGCCAGCGGCGAGTACGAGGACCACTGGTTCATCGAGGTGGACCGGGCGACCGAGTCCATCCCGGTACACGAAGGGCGGTCGCGCTCCAACAAATCACGTCGCGACGTACCAGGGGGACCTAGTTCGAGTAAGCGGCTTACGGTGGACCCTAGGAGATTCGAACTCCTGACCTCTTCGATGCGAACGAAGCGCGCTACCAACTGCGCCAAGGGCCCATGCGCGAAAACGCGCTCCGCAAGCTTACCAGCATCTCAGGCGGTGGTTTCGACGGGCGGCTGGGCTGGACGCTGGGTTCGAGACGCCGCTACCGGCTCCTCGACCAGCCCGTCTCAGGAGGCGCGGCGGCGGGCGAGCGCCGACTCGAGATCGAGGGCCGCGCCCGAGGCGACATCGACGACGCCCATCGCGGCGAAGGGACTCGCGATCTTCGGGGAGAGCCGGGAGGCCTCGGGGGCTGGTATCGAGACGCCGCTGCGTGGCTCGTCGACCGGCGACGAATGGGAGGTGCGCGGCTCCTCGACCGGCGGACGTTCGGCCTCGACGGCGCGGGCTGCGGCGATGGCACGCTCGGTCTCCGCGCTCCCGGCGGCGGCGATGCGGAGCGCCTCGACGCGCGCCGCGGCGAGCGCGGCATCGCGGCGCACCTGACCGAGCGGCTGCGGGAGCGGCTGCGGCGTCCAAGTCCGACCATCGGGGACGTCCGGGTCGACCGCGACGTCGAGGGAGGCCGTCGAGGGGCGAGTCCGGTGCGATCCCTTCGTCTCGCTCCGGTCGCTCAGGGACCGTTCGCGTTCGCTCAGGGAGCGGGCCTGCGCCCGCCCGCGCTCTCGTGCGGCCCGCGCCAGCCGGCCTTGCAGCCCCGCGCCGCCGAGGACGATGAGACCGGCGACGGTGACGATCATCGCGGACCCTGCCTCGACGCCGCCCTGGAGCATCGCGACGACCTGCCAGCCGAGCACGACGACGCCGGCGGCCATGACGACGGTGAC
>Ga0164242_10001761_pt1 | contig 25406 bp, 23 predicted proteins | sample OricomgcompostMG_FD_108783 | JGI IMG/M metagenome (GOLD analysis project Ga0164242, IMG submission 108783) | Miracle-Growth compost microbial communities from Emeryville, California, USA - Original compost - Miracle growth compost (MG) ...
AAGCTCAAGCTCGGCGGCGGCAGCGGCGGCCACAACGGCCTGAAGGACATTTCCGCGCATCTGTCGACGCAGCAATACTGGCGACTGCGCATCGGCATCGGCCATCCGCGCGATCTGATTCCCGAAGGCGCGCGCGCCGGCGCCAAGCCCGACGTCGCGAACTTCGTGCTCAAGCCGCCGCGCCGCGAAGAGCAGGACGTGATGGACGCATCGATCGAGCGCGCGCTCGCCGTCATGCCCACCTTCGTGAAGGGCGAGCACGAGCGCGCCGTCATGCAGTTGCATCGCAACGGGTGATTTTTGCGCGCGCGATGCGGGGTGCGCGCATTTTCAGCAGGCCATCTCGAAACATTTCGAAGCATGGAAGGAGAGCGTCTTGAGTCGTTACTGGAGTGACATCGTCCACCGCCTCGTACCCTATGTGCCGGGCGAGCAGCCCGCGCTCGCGAAGCCGGTGAAGCTCAACACCAACGAGAACCCCTATCCGCCCTCGCCGCGCGTGCTCGAAGCGATCCGCGCCGAGCTCGGCGAAACCGCCGAGTCGCTGCGCCGCTATCCGGACCCGGTCGCCAAACGCCTGCGCGCCGCGGTGGCCGCGCATCACGGCATGCGCGCGGATCAGGTGTTCGTGGGCAACGGCTCCGACGAGGTGCTCGCGCACGCATTTCAGGCGCTGCTCAAGCACGACAAGCCAATCCTCTTCCCCGATATCACCTACAGCTTCTATCCGACGTACGCGCGCCTTTATGACGTCGAGTACCGCACGGTGCCGCTCGATGCGCAGTTCGCGATCCGCGTCAACGACTATCTGCCCGCGCATGACGCGACGGGCACGGCGAATGGCGGCGTGATCTTCCCGAATCCGAACGCGCCCACCGGCCACGCGCTGCCGCTCGCCGAAATCGAGCGTCTCGTGGCAGCCAACGCCAATTCGGTCGTGATCGTGGACGAGGCCTATGTGGATTTCGGCGCGGAGTCGGCGATCGCGCTGATCGACCGCTATCCGAATCTGCTCGTCGTGCATACGACGTCGAAATCGCGCTCGCTCGCGGGCATGCGCGTGGGCTTCGCGTTCGGCCACGCCGATCTGATCGACGCGCTCAACCGCGTGAAGGACAGTTTCAACTCTTATCCGCTCGACCGCCTCGCGCAAGCGGCCGCAACGGCGGCCTACGAAGACGCCGAGTGGCTGGAGCAGACGCGCAAACGCGTCATGGCAAGCCGCGCGCGGCTGACGGGCGCGCTCGAAACGCTAGGCTTCGAGGTCGTGCCCTCGGCGGCCAATTTCGTGTTCGCGAAGCATCCGGCACACGACGCGGCGGGGATTGCCGCGAAGCTGCGCGAGAAGGAGATCTTCGTGCGCCACTTCAACGCGCCGCGCGTGAACCAGCATTTGCGCATCTCGATCGGCACCGACGACGAATGCCATACGCTGGTCGAAGCCTTGAAGACGATCGTCGGTTAAAAGCGTCGCATAAAATAAAAACGCGCCCTGATGAGGCGCGTTTTTTCTGCACGGCTTCGAGGCCAGCAACGCTTCAGGCGTTCTTCGCCGCCACAAGCGTTCGATACTTCTCCATCAACTGCTCATGCGATTCCACCTGTTCCGGGTTTTTCGGAATGCACTCGACCGGACACACCTGGATGCACTGCGGCTCGTCGAAATGGCCGACACACTCGGTGCACTTCTTCGGGTCGATCACGTAGATTTCCGGGCCCATCGAAATTGCGTCGTTCGGGCACTCGGGCTCGCAGACGTCGCAATTGATGCACTCGTCGGTAATCATCAGGGCCATACTACTCTCGCGTTTCCCTTCAAAAACAACACATTATAGCGCTGTAGCCCACGCCTTGCCGGCCCTTCAAAGCGCACGGCCGCGTCAGAAAGAAACGGGGCGTGCGCCACACGATACGGCGCCCGCCACCCGGACGCCACGCCAGCGCTCGTCAGGCTGGGCCGCCGAGCGAGGCGACCTTGTCCTGGAGCCGCTTTTCCACCGAAGGAAACACGAATTTGCTGACATCGCCGCCCAACTGGGCGATTTCGCGCACGATCGTGCCCGAAATAAACTGATATTGATCCGACGGCGTCATGAACATGGTCTCGACGTCGGGCAGCAGATAGCGATTCATGCCCGCCATCTGAAATTCGTATTCGAAGTCCGACACGGCGCGCAGGCCGCGCACGATCACGCGCGCGTTGTTGTTGCGCACGAAATCCTTGAGCAGGCCCTTGAAGCTCATCACCTGCACGTTCGGATAGTGGCCGAGCACCTCATGCGCAATCTCGAGCCTTTCTTCGAGCGAGAAGAATGGTTTCTTGTTACGACTGTCGGCGACACCGACCACCAGCGTGTCGAAAATGCTCGACGCGCGCCGCACGAGATCTTCGTGACCGCGCGTGAGCGGATCGAACGTACCGGGGTACACGGCGACTACCATGAGGCTTCTCCTCTCAACAGAAATGGGGCGCAATGTGTGGCTGGTGCACAGCCTGCGCGAGTGCCTGCGTGGCGCCTGAAGCTGCCCGCCCGCTTCTTTATCGAACGCGCATTATTCCTCATTTTCGCGCTGCAGCAAATGATAGCGAACCGCCCCCGCCTTGCCCTCGCGCACCACGGTCCAGCCCGCCAGCGCGGGCTGCGCCGCGGGATCCACCGGCTCGCCCGATTCCACGTAGAGCCAGCCATCCGGCGCGACGAGCGGCGCAGCCAACTCGAGCGAGCGCGCAAGCAGCGCGACGTCGCCGAACGGCGGATCGAGGAAGACGACGTCGAACGACCCCGGCGCGAGATTGGCGGCAAGGCGCAGTGCGTCGGCTTCGGCGACCTCGATCGTGCGGGCGGCAAGGCGCGCCTGGTTCGCGCGCAGTTGCGCGGCGGCGCGCGCATTGCGCTCGACCATCACGACGCGCTCAGCGCCCCGCGACGCCGCTTCGAAGCCTAGTGCGCCGCTGCCCGCGAACAGGTCGAGGCAGCGCTGGCCGTCGAGGCGCTGGCCGAGCCAATTGAAAAGCGTCTCGCGCACGCGGTCGGGCGTGGGCCGCAGGCCCTCCAGATCGAGCACCGGCAGCGGCGTGCGCTTCCAGTCGCCGCCAATGATGCGGATCGTGTGCGTGCCGCTAGGGCGGCCGGGTTGTGCACCATGAGCTGCGCGGGCGCCCTGCGGGCGTGGGAAAGATGAACGGGGCATGCGTGTTTTGCTGAATGACTGAGTGAATCAGTGTCGATGTGCGCCAGCGGGCGTTGCGCGCCCTGCGCGCAAGCGCCGCGCCGGCCAATGCGCGAACGTTACCACAGGGCCGCCCGCGCGCTGGGCTGGCTACCGCACGCCTGCCGCAACGACGCTCCCGGAGGCGCCTGATAAAATGACGTGTTTTCCACGCGTTGCCTGCTTGAGCCACGTCGATGAGCGACGTCGATGACCGTTTTCCGGTCAGACCCGCAGCGCGTTTTCCTCACATCAGACCATGTTCAGTTTCTTCAAACGACTCCGGGGCTCGAAGGACGCCGGCAACGACGCGGCCGAAGCCGACGCGACGCCCGACGCACAAGACGCGCCCGACGAAACAGGCACAGCGGCTCCGGCCCCGTCTTCTGCGCCAGAGCAGGCCGCTCCTGGCGCGCACATTGCGGCACCGGCGGTCTACGAGCAACCGCAAGCCGACGACACCCAGGAAGCATACGAAGGCGGACTCGAAACCGTCGAAATCGTCCCGCCGCCCGCGCCCGACGCCAACGCGAAAAAGTCGTGGCTTTCGCGCCTGAAGTCGGGACTGTCGAAGACGAGCTCGAACATTCAGAGCATCTTCGTCAACGCGAAGATCGACGACGATCTCTATGAAGAGCTCGAAACGGCGCTGCTGATGTCCGACGCGGGCGTCGACGCCACCGAATACCTGCTGGAAACGCTGCGCCAGAAGGTGCGCGCCGAGCGCCTGACCGACGCCCAGCAAGTGAAGGACGCGCTGCGCCAGTTGCTCGTCGACCTGCTCGAGCCGCTCGAACGCTCGCTCGTGCTCGGCCGGGCGCAGCCGCTCGTGATGATGATCGCGGGCGTGAACGGCGCGGGCAAGACCACGAGCATCGGCAAGCTCGCGAAACATATGCAGAGCTTCAACCAGAGCGTGCTGCTGGCCGCCGGCGACACGTTCCGCGCCGCCGCGCGCGAGCAGCTCGCGATCTGGGGCGAGCGCAACAACGTGACGGTCGTGCAGCAGGAAAGCGGCGACCCCGCCGCCGTGATCTTCGACGCGGTGAGCGCGGCGCGCGCGCGTGGCATCAACGTGGTCATGGCCGACACGGCAGGCCGCCTGCCCACGCAGTTGCACCTCATGGACGAGCTCAAGAAGGTCAAGCGCGTGATCGGCAAGGCGCTCGACGGCGCGCCGCACGAAGTGCTGCTCGTGATCGACGCGAACACGGGTCAGAACGCGCTCACGCAGGTGAAGGTGTTCGACGATGCGCTCGGCCTGACTGGCCTCGTCGTGACCAAGCTCGACGGCACCGCGAAGGGCGGCATCCTCGCCGCGATCGCGCGCCAGCGCCCGATTCCGGTGTACTTCATCGGCGTGGGCGAAAAGGTCGAGGACTTGCAGCCGTTCGTGGCCGAAGAGTTCGCGGACGCACTGCTCGGGAACTGATCCCGCTGCCGGCCGCGCCCAGTGCGCGCGCCCAAACGCAAAAGGCGTCGTTCTCGCGAACGACGCCTTTTTTCACGCGCCTGCCCCATCCTGAAACCGCTTGACAGCTCAGGCGCTCACCTCACTCCGCGTCCGGCTGCACGCCCGGCGCGGCGCGCGCGAACGCATCGAGCTGCACGGCGTAGTCGTGAATGCGCTGGATGGTCGGATAGCGCGTCGTGTCGATCTTGAAGCGGTGCGCGTTGTAGATCTGCGGCACGAGGCACAAATCGGCGAGTGTCGGCGTATCGCCATAACAGAGCTTGCCCGTGCGCGAGTCGTTGGCAAGGCGCTCCTCCAGCGTGGCGAACCCCGCTTCGATCCAGTGCCGGTACCAGGCATCCTTGGCTTCATCGTCCACGCCCAGCGTGCGCTTGAGATATCTCAGCACGCGCAGGTTGTCGAGCGGATGGATCTCGCACGCGATCTGCAGCGCGATCGAGCGCACGTGCGCGCGGTCGGCTGGCGACTTCGGCAATAGCGGCGGCTCGGGATGCGTTTCCTCGAGATACTCGATAATCGCGAGCGATTGCTGGAGCGTGTGATTTTCGTCGTCGACGACCGACGGCACAATCGCATCCGGATTGATCTTGCGGTACCCGGGCTTCAGTTGTTCGCCGCCCTCGCGCACCAGATGCACCGGCACGTACTCGTACGGCAGGTTCTTCAAATTCAGCGCGATACGCACACGATACGACGCCGAACTGCGGAAATAGCTGTAAAGCTTCATGCTCCCCTCATGCTCCCTGGTCGGCCGGAGTGAGGGCTTCAGCCCTCACTCCGGTCCCATGCAAAACCAGCGCGCCTCGTCACGCCACGCGCACGGCGAACTCGCCGATGCCGTCCACGCCGCCCTTCATCACATCGCCCGGCTTCACCGCACCGACGCCCTCCGGCGTGCCCGTGTAGATCAGATCGCCCGCCTTCAGTTCGAAGAGCGTGGAGAGAAACGCGATAGTGTCGGCAACCGGCCAGATCATCTGCGAAACGTCCGAGCGCTGCTTCTCCTCGCCGTTCACCGAGAGCCAGATCGCGCCGCGGGCCAACTGACCGACTTGCGCGACGGGATGAATCGGGCCGATGGGCGCGGAGTGATCGAAGCCCTTCGCGGTGTCCCATGGGCGGCCGAGCTTCTTCGCTTCGGCCTGCAGATCGCGGCGCGTCATGTCGAGACCGAGCGCGTAACCGAACACATGGTCGAGCGCGCGCTCGACGGGAATATTCCTGCCGCCCTTGCCAATCGCGGCGACCAGCTCCATCTCGAAGTGGACGTTCTGCGACTGCGCGGGATACGGAAATTCGGCGGTCGTGCCGGGCGCGACGTAGAGCAGCGCGTCGGCGGGCTTGGCGAAAAAGAACGGCGGCTCGCGGTTCGGATCGTGCCCCATCTCGCGCGCATGCGCCTCGTAATTACGGCCGACGCAATAGATGCGGCGCACCGGAAAGCGCGCGTCGCTGCCAGCCACGGGCACGGCGGCTTGCGGTGCCGGGTCAAATACGTATGTCATCGGGTTCTCCGTCTTCGTGATGGGCCGCGTCGGTTCAAAGCGCACGGCAAGCGAACGGGATGCGCAGGCGCAACCGCCAGGAAACAACCAAGAAACAACCAGGAAACAGCCAGGCCCGCGCGGCCTAGAACGCGAGTGTAACGCGCGGCGGCGTCAGTGCGCCGGGGCGCTCGTGCGATACTTCCCGTATCCCGGATCGATCCAGCCCAAAACGCAGACGAAAGCGGCGCGATTGCGCCTTCATCGCGGTCCCACCGCGTCGCACGCCGCCTGCATCACACCCACGCCGCCATGAACGTCCCCGATTCCACCGACACCTTCTCCTGCGCCCGCTTCATCAAGGAGATCGGCCGCGGGCCGCATGGCGCGCGCGCGCTGTCGCCAGAAGACACGCATACGCTGTACACGGCGATGCTCGACGGCCGCGTGCCCGAGCTCGAACTGGGCGCGGTGCTGCTCGCCTACCGGCTCAAGGGCGAAAGCGCCGACGAACTCGCCGCCATGCTCGCCGCCGCGCACGCGTCGTTCGCCCCCATCGCGGTGACGGAAGGCGCGTACCGCCCTGTGTCGATTCCGAGCTACAACGGTGCGCGCAAGCAGCCGAACCTCGTGCCGCTGCTGGCCCTGCTGCTCGCGCGCGAAGGCGTGCCGACGCTCGTGCACGGCGTCGTCGACGATCCGGGCCGCGTGACGAGCGCCGAAATCTTCGCCGCCCTGAACCTGCCCGCAGCGCGCGATCACGCCGAGATCGAAGCGCAATTGGCGGGGCGCCGCGTGGCGTTCGCGTCGATCGAAACGCTTGCGCCCCAGCTCGCGCGCCTTTTGTCGCTGCGCCGGCGCATGGGCGTGCGCAACTCCACGCATACGCTCGTCAAGCTGCTGCAACCGTTCGCGCAACCCGGCCTGCGACTCGTGAACTACACGCATCCGCCTTACCGCGAGAGCCTGAGCGCGCTGTTCGCGGCACACCCGGACGCGGCCGCGGGCGGCGCGCTGCTCGCGCGCGGCACCGAAGGCGAGGCCGTCGCCGACACGCGCCGCCAGGTGCAGGTGGACTGGCTGCACGACGGCGTCTGCGAGACGTTGATCGCGCCGGTGCACTCGTCGCCGGGCATGCCCGAAATCGATCTGCCCGAAGGCCGGGACGCCCCCACGACAGCGGCCTGGATCGAAGCGGTGCTGCGCGGCGATGCGCCGGTGCCCGAGGCCATCGCCCGCCAGGTCGAGACGATCAAGCGCATCGCAAAGCGCGCGTAGCCAGGCATAGCCAGGCACGAATTCCCTGTTGACACATTCGCCGGTCCTGCCTTACATTCGGCGAATGCGTTCCTTCCCGAACACCCTCCGAATTACCTCCGGCCGCCTAGCGGCCCTATCGCTACGTCTAGCGTAAGCCAGGCGTAGCGCTGCACGACCCTTCCTCCGGTCGGCAGTCCTCCCAAGCAGTTCTCGCAGTACCCCAAACCGCAGTTTCTCTACAACCTAGTCGTCTGCATTCGTCCGTTTACCGTTCGGACGAGTCGCGAGGGTCAAAATGCACGTTGCATGGGCTTCGTTCATATTCGCTTTTGCCGCGCCGGTTACCGCCGTCACCGTGGCCATCTTCTTCGCGTCCGAGGTTGCCGCCAGTTCGCCCGAAGTTGTGCGCAACGTGCCCCGTCGTCAGCAAGCCAGCCGCCCGCTGCCGACCGCCATCGCAAACGACACCACGAAGAACGAGGCATGTCATGTTGCGTAATCCCGCCGAGAAGTACCGTCCCTTCCCCGCCATCCGTCTGAACAGCCGCCGATGGCCCACGCGCACCGTCGAACACGCGCCCATCTGGATGAGCACCGACCTGCGCGACGGCAACCAGTCGCTGATCGAGCCGATGAGCATCGAGCAGAAGCTCGAGTTCTTCGAAATGCTGGTCGGGATCGGCTTCAAGGAGATCGAAGTCGGTTTTCCGTCGGCGTCGCAAACCGACTTCGATTTCGTGCGCAAGCTGATCGAAGAAAAGCGCATCCCCGAGGATGTGACGATCGAAGTGCTCGTGCAGTCGCGCGAAGCGCTCATCGCCCGCACGTTCGAGGCGCTCGAAGGCACGCCGCGCGCGATCGTGCATCTCTACAACGCGATCTGCCCGTCGTTCCGCAAGATCGTGTTCGGGCAGTCCAGGGACGAAGTGAAGGCGCTCGCGGTCGAAGGCACACGCCTGATCCGCCAGTACGCCGACGCACGCCCCGGCACGCACTGGATCTACCAGTACTCGCCGGAAACCTTCAGCATGACCGAGCTCTCGTTCGCGCGCGAAGTCTGCGACGCCGTCGCCCAGACCTGGCGCCCGACGCGCGAGCACAAGATGATCGTGAATCTGCCGGCGACGGTCGAAGCCGCGATGCCCAACGTCTACGCCGACCAGATCGAGTGGATGGACCGCAACCTCGCGTACCGCGACAGCATCGTGCTCTCGGTGCACCCGCACAACGACCGCGGCACGGCTGTGGCCGCCGCCGAAATGGCGCTGCTCGCGGGCGCGGACCGCATCGAAGGCTGCCTGTTCGGCAACGGCGAGCGCACCGGCAATGTCGACCTCGTCACGCTCGCCATGAATCTCTATACCCAGGGCATCGACCCGGGCCTCGACTTCTCCGACATCGACGCCGTGCGCCGCGTGGTCGAACGCTGCAATCAATTGCCGGTGCATCCGCGCCATCCGTACGCGGGCGATCTCGTGTTCACGGCGTTCTCGGGGTCGCATCAGGACGCGATCCGCAAGGGCTTCGCGCAGCAAAAGCCCGACGCGCTCTGGGAAGTGCCCTATCTGCCGATCGATCCCGCCGATCTTGGCCGCAGCTATGACGCCGTGATCCGCGTGAATAGCCAGTCGGGCAAGGGCGGCGCCACCTGGCTGCTCGAGCGCGGCATGGGCTTCACGCCGCCGCGCCGCGTGCAGATCGAGTTCAGCCACGCCGTGCAGACGGTCACCGACGGCTCGGGCGAAGAGATCTCGGGCGACGCCATTTGCGCACTCTTCGCGCGCGAATACCTCGAGACGCGCGGGCCCGCCGCGCACCTGGGCGCGGGGCGCGTGCGCTGGGAAGGCCGCGACGTCACCGTGCCCACGGCGGCGCAAATCGACGAGGCGCATGCGCGCAACGTGGCCGCAGCGATCGCGGCAGCCGCAGGCCAGGCCATCGAAGTCACGTCGTTCGAAACCCTGCGAACGGCGCAGGGCGCCACGGCGGTCTTCGTCGGCTGCCGGGTGGGCGGGCAGACGCTGCGCCATGGCGTCGGAGTCGCCGACGACGCCGCGCATGCCGCCATCGCCGCCATGGTGAGCGCCGTCAATCGCGCGGCCTGGCCGCAGGTCGACCGGCGCGCGGCGGCTTGATCGAGCACGCAAGCGAAGCCATGTCGCCGCTCAGGTGCGGCGACACAGTGAAACAAAGGGTTTAGCGGAAGCAGCACCAGGGCTTTGCGTTGAGCGCCAGCGGCAAAACGGGCCGCCGGCGTGCGCCCGATACGCTCAGCAAGCGATATCGGCGAGTGGACCTACCGGTCGTCACTCGGTAGCGCAACGCGTCGCCTGCCACGCGAGCAGACGCCAGTGGCCATCCTCCTGGGTCTGTATCGCCGTATAGGCAATGGGATAGAGCAGCGCGCCGTTGTTCGCTTCCATTTCGATCAGCGCGCGGCCCGAGATCACGCAGGTCTCGCGCCCCACCGGCAGCACGTCCTGCGACTGGATCTCGATCTGGCGATAGCGGCGGCGCCCCGCTGTGATCGCGTCGATGAACTGCTGTTTGGTCTCGCGTTTGCCGTTCGTGTGGACGAAAGTGGCATTGTCGGACAGGAGTTGATCCAGCGACGAGCCGTCGCCGTCCACCATGGCGCGAAACCGCTCGCGCTCCAGCCCGCGAATCGCATCGATTACTTTTGCAGCCATTGCTCGAGCCCCTTGCGCACGAGTCCACGTCATCGCGCCGACTCGCGCCGAAGATTTATCGCACGCGTCTCGCTGAAATTTATACCAGGTTTTGACACATGGATACTTGCGATCAAAAGGATCGCCCTCATTTAGATACCCTGCGATACCGATGCGCAACGAAGGCGGCTGTGTCTGACCGGCCGTGCCTCAATGCCGCAGCGCCGCACTTATGGCCCAGCCCAGTGTCTATTAGACGGATTCCGGCATCGAAATTCGGGCCGGATACCAAGGCAACGTCCCAAGGCGCAAGCCGTCCGTGAGACCGTCCACTCCAGCCCTGATTCTTCACTGCATCCGCCACGGATGACGGCCCCGTTCTAGAGCATTCCTTCGGCCCGCAGGTGTGTGCGGGCCCCTGTCAGGCGGCAAGCCCCGCCCAGCTTGCCTCCCAGCGTTTCGCCGAAACCTATCGAAACAATTATTTCGATAGGTTTCACGGAACCTTGAAGCCCCTACAGACTCGAAGTATTAGCACTCACCCATTCAGAGTGCTAACATCCACCGTGGAGTCGATGTCTGACTTTTGCAAGATTCCTGAGGAGTTCGCTACGTGAGCAACGCAATGACCATGACCCTTCCGAATACGCTTAGCCCGTCGTCGGCCAAGGCCGGGGGTTCGGGTGTACTGGCGCTCGCGAACGCTTCCATGCTGCCTGGCCAACTGGGCAACATCGACGCCTACATTCAGGCCGTGAACCGGATCCCCATGTTGACGCCGCAAGAGGAGCGCCAGTTCGCGACCGAGTATCGCGAGCAAAACAATCTCGAAGGCGCGCGACGCCTCGTGCTGTCGCACCTGCGCCTCGTCGTGTCGATCGCGCGCAATTATCTGGGCTACGGTCTGCCGCATGCCGACCTGATCCAGGAAGGCAATATCGGCCTGATGAAGGCGGTGAAGCGCTTTGACCCCGAGCAGAACGTCCGTCTCGTGTCGTACGCCATGCACTGGATCAAGGCGGAGATCCACGAGTACATCCTGCGCAACTGGCGCATGGTGAAGGTCGCCACGACCAAGGCGCAGCGCAAACTGTTCTTCAATCTGCGCAGCCACAAGCAGGGCCTGCAGTCGTTCACGCCCGAGGAAATCGACGGCCTTGCGCAGGAACTGAACGTGAAGCGCGAAGAAGTCGTGGAGATGGAAACGCGTCTGTCCGGTTCGGATATCGCACTGGAAAGCCAGACCGACGACGGCGAAGAGTCGTTCGCCCCGATCGCCTGGCTCGCCGACTCGCACAGCGAGCCGACCGCCGTGATCGCCGCGCGTCAGCGCGACCGTCTGCAGTCGGACGGCATCGCGAGCGCGCTGGAGGCACTCGACGCGCGCAGCCGCCGCATCATCGAGGCACGCTGGCTGAACGTCTCGGACGACGGCTCGGGCGGCTCGACGCTGCACGAGCTGGCCGACGAGTTCGGCGTCTCGGCCGAGCGCATTCGCCAGATCGAAGCAAGCGCCATGAAGAAGATGCGTACGGCGCTCGCCGAGTACGCCTGAGACAAGACCGCGACCGTCGATAGCAGAGAAGTCCAGGAAAAAACCGGCGCTTGCGCCGGTTTTTTCTTTACGGCATCGCAGTCAGGCCGTCTGCAAGGCAAGCTCACGCGCATAGCGCTGCGCCGCGTCGCCTACGACGATATGCAGCGTATCCGCCGCTACCCAGGCCACGTCGAGCGCGCCAAGCCGCGTGCGGTCGACCGCAGCGGGATCGCGCACGATCACGCGCAAACGCGTGAGCGCGACCGCATCGAGCGACACGATGTTCGCCGCGCCGCCCAGCACCGCCAGCCAGCGCGACGGCTCCGGGTCGAGCGGGCCGGTTTCGCCGCCCGTACTGGCCGATGACGGCGCAGCAGCCTGCGGTGCCGCCTGCGCCACAGGCGCTGCCTTCGCCACCGCGGAGGCCGCCGAGGCCGCGGCCGGTCGCCCGCTGGCGATCTCGCGACGGATCTCGTCCGCGATGATGTCGGCTTCCGGTCCGATGATGACCTGCACGCTTTCGCCGCCGCGCTTGAGCACGCCGCGCGCGCCGATCGCCTTGAGCGCCGGCTCCGACACGTGCGCCGGGTCCGCCACGTTAAGACGCAGACGCGTCGTGCACGCATCGACCACCTTCAGGTTGGCCACCCCGCCGAGCGCATCGATATAGCGCGCCGCACGCGAGAGCGACGTCGCCGCCACGTCCACACCCGACATCGGCGAGTCGATGGCCGTGTCGCCGGCCAAGGCTTCGCGGCCCGGCGTCGGCAGATTGAAGCGGCGGATGAAGAAGCGGAACAGCGCGTAATAGACCACCGCGTAAGCGATGCCAAGCGGAATCGCTTCCCAGCCGTGCGTCGAGAGGCCGTAGTTCAGCACATAGTCGATCGCGCCCGCCGAGAACGTGAAGCCGAGCTTGATGCCGAGCAGCGAGCAGATAGCGAGCGACAGGCCCGTGAGCACGGCGTGGATACCGTAGAGCACCGGCGCGAGGAACATGAAGGTGAACTCGATCGGCTCGGTCACGCCCGTGAGGAACGAGGTGAGCGCCATCGAGAGCAGCAGGCCGCCCACCATCGCGCGGCGCTCCTTGGGCGCCTCGTGCAGCATCGCGAGGCACGCGGCCGGCAGGCCGAACATCATCACCGGGAAGAAACCGGCCATGAAGCCGCCCGCGGTGGGGTCGCCCGCGAAGAAGCGGTGCAGGTCGCCGGTCACGGCCGCGCCGCCGCCGGCCGGCGTGAACGAACCAAACACGAACCACACGAGCGAGTTCAGGATGTGATGCAGGCCGGTCACGAGCAGCAGCCGGTTCAGCAATCCGTAGACGAAAGTGCCGATCGCGCCCGCCGTGGTGAGCCAATGGCCCGCCGTGTCGATGGCATGCTGCACCGGTCCCCACGCGTAGCCGAACACGATGCCGAGCACCAGACACGCGAGCCCGGTCACGATCGGCACGAAACGCTTGCCGCCGAAGAAGGCAAGGAACTCGGGCAGCTTGATGTCCTTGAAGCGGTTGTACAGCATCCCCGCCACGACGCCGGCCACCACGCCCGAGAGCACGCCCATGTTGAGCTTGTCGTTGATGTCCTTCATCACGGCGATCTCGACCAGATAGCCGAGCGCGCCCGCGAGCGCCGCCACGCCGTTATTGTCTTTCGCGAAACCCACCGCGATGCCGATGGCGAACAGCAGCGGCAGATTGTCGAAGATCGCGCCGCCTGCGTCGGCGATGATCTTGATGTTGAGCATGTCGGCTTGCCCGAAGCGCAGCAGGATGCCGGCCACCGGCAGCACTGCGATCGGGAGCATCAGCGCGCGGCCGAGGCTCTGAATCTTGAGAAACGGATTGCCATCCATTGAACTGCCTCCAGTCCCTGTCTCTTGCGTGACGTAAGTGAGGTGAGAGAAGCCGGCGCACGATCGCTGCGCCCGCCGGCGTGTGGTTATTAAGGAAATCGAACGATTGCTGCCATCAACTACCCGGTGAGCCGAGTGGCCAAACGCCCCGGCCACTCAGCGGATCTTGCAGGCGCTCAATCGAGCGGCCAGTGCGAGCGGCTCGCCGCGCGCACTGCCTGCGCCGACTCCAGCGCGAGCACTTCGAACGCACGCTCGCGGCACTGCTTGTAATCGAGCTTGCGCACGCGCGCCTTGATCGTCGGCACGGAAACCGGATCGACCGACAGCTCGGTCACGCCCAGACCGACGAGCAGCGGCACCGCGAGCGGGTCGCCCGCCAGCGCGCCGCACACGCCAACCCACTTGCCATGCTTGCTCGCGCCCTCCACCGCCACGGAGACGAGACGCAGCACCGCGGGATGCAGACCGTCGGCCTGCGCCGCCAGATCGGGCTGGCAGCGGTCCATGGCGAGCGTGTACTGCGTGAGATCGTTGGTGCCGATCGAGAGGAAATCGGCGTGGCGCGCGAGCTGGTCGGCCAGCAACGCCGCCGAGGGCACCTCGATCATCACGCCCACCTCGATGCGGCCGGCGCGGCCCGCCTCGCGTGCGAACGTGTCGATGCGCTCGCGCAAGCGCACGAGCTCGCCCACGTCGGTGACCATCGGCAGCAGGATACGCACGGCGCCCATGGGCTCGACCGCGAGCAGACCGCGCAACTGATCGTCGAGCAAGTCGGGGCGCACCTGGGCGAGACGGATGCCGCGCAGGCCCAGCGCGGGGTTCGGCTCGGGCGGCAGCGTGAGGTAGTCGACTTCCTTGTCCGCGCCCACGTCGAGCGTGCGGATGATCGCCGTGCGTCCGCCCAGCGCCTCGGCAATCGCCTGGTAGCTCTGGCGATGCTCGTCCACCGTGGGCGCTGCCTGGCGATGGATGAACATGAGTTCGGTGCGCAGGAGGCCCACGGCATCCGCGCCGTTCTCCACGGCGGTGCGCGCGTCGTCGAGCGTCGCGATATTCGCCGCGACTTCGACCGCATGGCCGTCGCGCGTGGCCGCGGCCTCATGCGAGGTGCGCCGGTTCGCTTCGCGCACGCCCGCAAGGCGCTGCTTTTCCGCGCGGGCGCGCTCGACATCCTGGGTGCTCGGCGCGAAGGCAAGGCTGCCCGCGCTCGCGTCCACCACCACCTGGGTGCCTTCTTCGATCTTGTGCAGCGTGTCGCCGAGCGCGACGAGCGCCGGAATGCCCGCCTGGCGCGCGATGATCGCGGCGTGCGAGGTCGCGCCGCCACGCGCCATCACGAGCGCGGTGACGCGCTTGCGGTCGAGCGAGGCGAGGTCGGAAGGCGTGAATTCGTCGGCGGCGAGCACCGCTTCTTCGGGCAGCTCGCGCTGCGCCGCGCCCGCCGCGTTGCCTGCGCCGCTCGCATTCGCGAGCGCGCGCAGCACGCGCTTTTCGAGATCTCGCAGATCGGCGGCGCGCTCCGCGAGCAGCGGATCGTCCACCTTGCCCAGCACCGCGATCTGCGCGCGGATCGCTTCGCGCCACGCGAAGCCCGCGCTCTTGCCGAGGCTAATGAGGTCGCGCGCGGCGTCGATCAACGTAGGGTCTTCGAGCAGCACGCGGTGCATCTGGAAGATGCCCGCTTCGCCGATCGCGCCACGCTGCGAGGCGGCGCGCACGGAGGCGTCCAGTTCGCCGTCGACGGACGCGACCGCCTTGTCGAGCAGGCGGCTCTCCGCCGCCGAGGGGCTACTCGCAAGCTCGGACGGCTCGAGCTCGGCATCGTCCCAACGCACCAGCTTGCCGACGGCCACACCAGGCGCCGCGCACACGCCGATCAGCGTGCCCGGCGTGCCTTGCTCGACCCGTTGCTCGACCCGTTGCGCGGCGCTGGCGGCGCCTGCCGCGCCGGCAGCCGCCGGCGACAGTTCTCGCGCGGGCGCCTCGCCGCCTTCGCCCGGCGCTTCGCGCAGCAGCTCGCTGGCGACGGCGTCGACGGCCTTCTGCGCCTCGCGGCCCATGCCGATGAGTTCGATGGTCGCGCCCTCGCCCGCGCCGAGGCCCAGCAGACCCACCACGCTTTCGATGGCGGCTTTGCGCTCGCCATAGCGCACTTCGACGCGCGCATCGATGCTGCGCGCCGCTTCGCGCGCACGCGCCGCCGGCCGCGCATGCAGGCCGCCCGCATGCGTGAGCGTCACGCTGCGGCGCACTTCGTTCATCGCCACGTCCGCAACGCCGGCTGCCGGCACCGCGCCGTCGCGCGCCCGCAGCACGAGCAGCGGCGTCTTGCCCGCCTCGACATGATCCGGATGGTTCGCGCGCCCGACCACTTCGAACGCATCGGAGTTCGCCACCGCGATCACGGAGACGAGGCTAGGCGCGTTGCACGCCACCACGTCGAGATCGAACTCGATCAAGAGGTCGCCGCGGCGCACCTGGGCGCCCTGCTCGACCTTCGGCGTAAAGCCTTTGCCGCTCAGTTCGACCGTATCGATGCCGATATGCACGAGCACCTGCGCGCCTTCGGCGGTCTGCAACGTGACGGCGTGGCCGGTGCGCGCGAGGTGCATGACCGTGCCGTCGCACGGCGAGACGAGCCGGCCGACGAGCGGATCGACACCGATACCGTCACCAAACAGGCCTTCCGAAAACACCGGATCGGGCACCGAGGCGAGCGGCACGACTGGGCCGGTCAGCGGCGCGATCAGTTCGATATGGCCCTCGGCGGAATTTTCCGGTTTCATCAGGCGAGACTCCTGGATGCGTTCCATCAGCGTTCCAATCTAGTGGGTTTCGGTGACTTTGTTCAGGTAGCGCGGCTCGTCCGGGTTGCGGCCGCGCGCGGCGGCCAGGCTTGCCGCCATCACGTAGAACGAAAGAATGGCGGCGATCGGATCGAGCGCCGGATCGGCCGTCGTGACGAGCGGCAGCGTGGCCTCCGGCACGTCGGCGGGCGCCGCGAGCAGCACGCGCGCGCCGCGCTTTTGCATGTCGCGCGCGAACTGCACGAGACCGGCCTGCTCCGGCCCGCGCGGCGCGAACACGAGCAGCGGATAGTCGCGATCGATCAGCTCCATCGGACCGTGGCGCACTTCGGCGCTCGAGAACGCCTCGGCCTGGATGCCCGACGTCTCCTTGAGCTTGAGCGCCGCCTCCTGCGCGATGGCGAGACCCGGGCCGCGACCGATCACGATCATCTGCGAGACGTCGCGCAGTTCGTCCACGGCCTTCGCCCAGTCGAGCGCGCCCGCTCGATCGAGCGCCGCCGGCAGAGCGCGCACGGCGTCGAGGAACGCCGCGTCGCGCTGCCAGAACGCCACGAGCTGCGCCGACATCGCGAGCATCGCGATATAGCTCTTGGTGGCCGCGACGCTGAGCTCGGGGCCCGCGAGCAGCGGCAGTTCGTTGCCCCCGGCCTCGGCGAGCGGCGAGCCGGCCACGTTGACCATGGCTGCCGTGAGCGCGCCCGCGTCGTGCAGGGCGCGCAGCGTGTCGACAAGATCAGGACTCCTGCCCGATTGGGAAAAAGCAAGGGCAAACTGGCCCTTTACGCGTAAAGGCGCCTGTTGCAGCGTGGCGATCGACATGGGAATGGAGGCGACCGGCACGCCGATGCGGCTCATGGTGAGCGAGGCGAAATAGCTCGCCGCATGGTCCGAGCTGCCGCGCGCGACCGTGAGCGCGACGTGGCGCGGCTCGGCGCCAAGCGCGCTAGCGAGCGCCTCGACGCGCGAGGTGTCCGCGAGCTGCGCGGCGACGACGCCAGCCGAGGCCAGCGCTTCTTTAAGCATATTCGACAATCGATTCTCCTTCGACGTAGGTCGCGGTAAGCGTCAGTTCGCGGTCGAACACGTTGACGTCGGCCCATGCGCCGCGCGCGAGGCGGCCACGGTCTTCGATGCCGAGATAGTCGGCCGCGTAGCGCGACAGGCGCGCGGAAACATCGGCGATGGGCAGGCCGAGCGACACGAGATTGCGCAAGGCCTGGTCCATGGTGAGAGTGCTGCCGGCGAGCGTGCCATCGGCAAGGCGCACGCCGCCGAGGCATTTGGTCACGTGCTGGCTGCCGAGGCGGTATTCGCCGTCGGGCATGCCGGTGGCCGAGGTGCTGTCGGTCACGACGTAGAGGCGCGGAATGGCGCGCAGCGCCGCGCGGATCGCGCCCGGATGCACGTGCAGCAAGTCGGGGATGATCTCGGCGTATTCCGCGTGCGCGAGCGCCGCGCCGACGAGACCCGGGTTGCGGTGATGCAGCGGCGACATCGCGTTGAAGAGGTGCGTGAAGCCGCGCGCGCCGTGCTTGAGCGCGGCGACGGCGTCGTCGTAGGTCGCCAGCGAATGGCCGAGCTGCACGCGCACGCCGCGCGCCGCCATCTCGCCGATGATCTCGATATGGCCCGCGATTTCCGGCGCCACGGTCACCACGCGGATCGGCGCGATCGACAGATACTTGAGCACTTCGTCGAGCACGGCGGACACCGCCGCGTCGGGCTGCGCACCGAGCTTGCCCGGATTGATGTACGGCCCCTCCAGATGCACGCCCAGCACGCGCGCCCCGCCCGGCGTGCGCCGGCGCGCCACGTCGCCGAGACCCGCGACCACGCTCATCAGCTCCTCGCGCGGCGCGGTCATGGTGGTGGCGAGCAGGCTCGTCGTGCCGTAGCGCGCGTGGGTGCGCGCGATGGTCTCGATGGCGTCGCCCGCTTCCATGACGTCGGCGCCGCCGCCGCCATGCACGTGCAGATCGATGAAGCCGGGCAGCAGGTAAGGCGCGTCGTTTTTCGCCGGATCGGAGGCCTCGCCCTCGATCGACGTGATACGTCCGTTTTCGAACGTCAGCGTGCCGTGGATCCAGCCATCAGGGGTGAGAATGTTTCCGCTCAGCATGAGATTTTTCCGATTTTGCGCAGGACAAAACAGCGTGCGCGATGAGTCGTGACGGTGACGTGCATGAGAGATTCGTGGCGCGGCTGTGTGTTCCCGTAAGCCGTGTTCATTGGCGCAACTCCGCGACGAAGTCGTAATAGCCGTCGCGGCAATAGGTGTCGGTGAGCTCGATGGCGTGCTGGTCGCGCGAAAAACCCACGCGCGTGATCACGAGCAGCGCCGCGCGCGGCTCCACGCCCATCAGCGTCGCGATCTCGCCCGTCGCGTTGACCGCGCGAAAGTGCTGGAGCGCGCGCACGACCGGCACGCCGCGCCCCTCGAGATAGGCATAGAGCGAGCCGTCAATGGCATGCGGATCCGGCACGATGGACACGGGCAGCGCCGAGTGCTCGACGGCCATTACGATGCCGTCCGCGCGACGCAGACGGCGCAGGCTGGCGACCGAGGCGCCCGGCGAAAGCCCAAGCTGCACGATCTCCTCGCGGTGCGCCGCGCGCACCTCGCGTTCGAGCCATACCGAGTCGGGCGTGAAGCCGCGCTGCTCCATCTTTTTCGTGAAGCCGGTGAGACGCGAGAGCGGATCTTCCACGCGCGGCGTGATAAAGCTGCCCGCACCGCGTGCGCGCCGGATCAGCCCCTGCTCGACCAGCAATTCGATGGCCTTGCGCGCCGTGATGCGCGAAACGCCGATGGCATCCGAAAGCGTGCGCTCCGACGGCAACGCCTCGCCCGCGGACCACACGCCGCAGTGAATCGCCGTCGCAAGATTGCGCGCCAGCTGCAGATAGAGCGGCGTGACGTTGCGCGCATCGGGCATCAGGGCAGACCAACGGGTTTCCATGGAACTCCGGCCAGCGGTTGGACAGATCGTGGGGGCGCCCGGACAGACCATCTGGCACTTTCGACGTTGCCGTCGTGGTATCGGTCCGGTGCGAATGCGAGCCCATTATATAACCACAATAATACCAGTCAACATTTGCGACAACTGCATCTTGATCGATATAAATACCATTAAAATCAATGAGTTACATGATACTCACAGGGGCGTCGGGCAGTATGTCGGGCATCGGTATTTTCCCCTGGAGCGATACCTTTGGGCTCTTTTTCAAGCTCCAGTAGAGCTCTCGGCAGGCAAGTTGGATAGACCAGAGCGATACCGGATTAGGACCACTTGCCAGTTTCAGGGAAACAACGACGATATCGCGCCGCTCTGACATCCCATATAGTGGCAATTGACCAACATCAACAAATGACGGGGTACAGGGGTTGTCGAACGATTCCGCCATGAGACGGCGCGCCGAAGCCGTCCTGCAGTTCAATCGCTTTTATCGGAAGTTTCTTGGTGCGCGGCACAGCGAGCTCCCGCGCACGTCTTTTTCACTGACGGAGATTCGCATCCTGCGCGAACTGGAGAGCGGCCGCACGGACACTGCTGCGGCGCTCGCACGGGATCTGACGCTCGATTCCGGTTATCTGAGCCGGATCCTCGCCGGGTTCGAGCGCCAGCAGTTGATCTCGCGGCGCGCCTCCGAAGCCGATGCGCGCCAGACGCTCTTGGGCCTGACCGAAGCGGGACGTGCCGCTTGCGCATCGCTTGCCGCGGCGGCTGTCGGCGGTGTGATGGGTCTGCTCGCGACGCTCTCGACCGCCGAGCAGGAACAATTGATCGACGCAATGGAGATGGTGCAGCGGCTACTGGGATGATCGTGCCGCTCTGAGCGCGGCCAGCTGCCCTCGTCGTCGCCGCGCTCAATCGGCTCGCCGGGAAACGCTGGCGCAAAAAAAAGCCGCTTCCATGAAGCGGCTTTTCATTTACCGGATCGCCAGCGAGCGGCTTGCGCGCCGCGATCGAAAGCGAAGGTTTCCGACTCGCTTAGAACGAGGGAATCATCGAACCCTTGAACTCGCTCTTGATGAACTGGCGCACGTCTTCCGACTGATAAGCGGCGACCAGCTTCTTCACCCACGGCTTGTCCTTGTCCTGGGCGCGCACGGCGATCAGGTTCGCGTACGGGCTGTGGATGTCTTCCAGCGCGATTGCGTCCTTGGTCGGCTGCAGGCCCGCTGCCAGCGCGTAGTTCGTGTTGATGACCGCGGCGTCCACGTCGCCGAGCGCGCGCGGCAGTTGCGCGGCGTCCAGTTCGACGAGCTTCACCTTCTTCGGATTGTCGACGACGTCGAGCGGCGTGGCGTTGTTGCCGTTCGTGCCGGCGCCGGCGCGCAGCTTGATCACGCCCTTGCTCTGCAGAAGCAGCAGCGCACGGTTTTCATTCGACGGATCGTTCGGCACCGCGACTTTCGCGCCTTGCGGCAGGTCGTTCAGCGACTTGAGCTTCTTCGAGTACACGCCGATCGGCGAGATGTACGTAAGGCCCGCGTTCACGAGCTTGTAGCCGCGCTGCTTGATCTGGCTGTCGAGATACGGCCCGGTCTGGAAGCTGTTGGCGTCGAGGTCGCCCGAGTCGAGCGCCGCGTTCGGCTGCACGTAGTCGTTGAATTCGATGACCTTCACGTTCAGGCCTTCGCGCTTGGCGACCTTCTGGACCACGGCCCAGACCTGGGCGTCCGGCCCCGAAACGGTACCGACCTTGATGACCTTGTCGTCGGCGTGAGCGCCGAAGCTGGCTGCGAGCGTGGTGGCGGCGGCAACGCCGGCGAGGAGGGCTTTAATCAGATTTCTGCGCTGCATGGAGGTGATGTTTCCGCTTGTTGCGTGTGTTGACTTTCGTGTCCCGGCTGCGACGGCATTGTGTGCCGTCTACCGGGCAGACATGAATGGTCTCATAGGGCACTGTCTATGCGAAATATAGAAATCGCATACGGATATGCCCGCGCGCCAGTGGAGTGGCGTCGCGCCGGCTTGCGTCCGCGTCCGTGTGTCCGGCGAACCGGGGCGCCTCAGTCGTTCGACGCGAGCAGGATCTTCAAGTCGTGCAGCCAGGGCGTGACGCCCTGGCCGTCGCGCGCGAAGAGGCGCAGCTTGCCGGTGGTGTCGAACACGTAGCTCGCGGCGGTGTGATCCATCGTGTAGCTATCGGGCGTCTTGCCCGGCACCTTCGCGTAGTAGACGCGGAAGTCCTTCGTGACCTGCTTGAGCTGATCGTCGTTGGCGGGGCGCAGCGCGATGAAGCTGGGATTGAAGGCCTTCACGTACTGGCTCAGGATCTCGGCGCTGTCACGCTCGGGATCGACGCTCACGAACAGCACCTGGACGCGCTTTGCGGCGTCGGGTCCAAGTTGCTGGAGCGCCTGCGAAAGTTCGGCCAGGGTGGTCGGGCACACGTCCGGGCAATGCGTGTAGCCGAAGAACAGCACGACCACCTTGCCCTTGAAGTCGGCGAGCGAGCGCATCTTGCCGCTCGTGTCCGGCAGCGAGAAGTCCTTGCCGAACTGCGTGTTGCCGGTGATGTCGAGATTCGAGAACGACGGCGGCTGCTGGCCGCAGCCTTCGAGCGCCAGCGTGCCGCCGAGCGCGCCTGCGGCCGCAAGCGCAATGAGCATGACTCGTGCGGCGCGCGCGAACGTTGAGCTGACCATACCGTTACATCCCGATGAGTGCGTGCGCGTAGTGATCGACGAGCAGTGCGGCGAACAGCACCGAGAGATAAACGATCGAATAGCGGAAAGTCTTGCGTGCGAGCGCGTCCGAATACTCGAGGTAGATCTTCCACGCGTAGGCGAGGAACACCGCCCCGAGCAGGACCGCCGTGACCAGATACAGCAGCCCGCTCATGCCCGAGATATAGGGCATCAGCGTGACCGCGAACAGGATCACGGTGTAGAGCAGGATATGCAGGCGCGTGTACTTTTCGCCGTGCGTGTTGGGCAGCATCGGCAGGCCGGCGTTTTCGTAGTCCTTGCGGCGATAGAGCGCGAGCGACCAGAAGTGCGGCGGCGTCCACACGAAGATGATGAGCACGAGAATCCAGGCGTCGGCGGGCACGTGGCCCGTGACGGCCGCCCAGCCGAGCGCCGGGGGCATGGCGCCCGAGGCGCCGCCGATCACGATGTTCTGCGGCGTGGCCGGCTTGAGCAGCAGCGTGTAGATGATCGCGTAGCCGATGAAGGTCGCGAACGTGAGCCACATGGTGAGCGGGTTGGTGAACGTGTAGAGCGTCCACATGCCGATGCCGCCGATCACCGCGGAGAACAGCAGAATCTGCACGCTGGTGATCTCGCCGCGCGCCGAGGGACGCCAGGCAGTGCGACGCATGCGCGCATCCACCTTCTGCTCGACGAGGCAGTTGATCGCGAACGCGGCGCCCGCCGTCAGCCAGATGCCGACGGTGCCGCCGACGAGCTGCTTCCAGGGCACCATGCCCGGCACGGCGAGGAACATGCCGATCACGGCGCAGAACACGGCCAGTTGCGTGACGCGCGGCTTGGTGAGCGCAAGATATTGGGAAATCCGGCTACCGGGCGAATGAGGGAGGGTTGTACTTTCCATAGGGCGGGATCACACCGCAGCGGTGTCGCGCGCAGGGAGGACGGCGCGGCCGGGGCGGCTACAAGCGATTCGAAAGTTTAGCACGACGACGAGAAGCAGCAGGATCGCCGCGCCACCGTTGTGCGCCACCGCGACAGGCAGCGGCCACTGCAGCACGATATTGGATAGCCCGGTCAAAAATTGGATCGCGACCACGATCAAGACCCAGTTAGCGGGGCGTCGCAGCGAAGCGTAACGCCGCAACTTGAGCGCGAACCATACCAGATAAGCGATCACCACGAACGCGAACGTGCGGTGCGTCCAGTGGATCGCGACGAGCGCATCCTGGGTGATCACGTCGCCGTTGCCGTCCATGCCGAGCGCGCGCCAGAGGTGGAAGCCGTGATGGAAGTCCATCGGCGGGATCCACGCGCCGTTGCAGGTCGGGAAGTCCGTGCATGCGAGCACCGCGTAGTTCGTGCTCACCCAGCCGCCCAGCGCGATCTGCGCGGCGAGCAGTACCAGCGCCGCGAGCGCGGCCACGCGCCAGCGCGCGGCGTCGGGCTCGTAAGCGGGCAGCGGCGTCATGCGCGCAGCGAGCCACGCGAGCGAGCCCAGCAGCGTGAGGCCTAGCAAGAGGTGCGTGGTGACGATGATGGGTTGCAGCTTCATCGTCACCGTCCACGCGCCGAACACGCCCTGCACGACGATCAGGCCGAGCAGCGCCGTAGGCCACCACGGCGAGACGTGCAGCGGCATGCGCTTGATGCGCGCGCGCCAGGCAATCGCCGTCTGCGCAATGATCAGGACACCGATGGCCATCGCGAAATAGCGGTGAATCATCTCGATCCACGCCTTCGACATGCTCACGGGGCCGCTCGGCATGGCGAGATGCGCGGCGGCGATCTGCGCATGCGCGATGAACGGCGACGACGTCCCGTAGCAGCCGGGCCAGTCGGGGCAGCCGAGCCCCGAATCGGTGAGGCGCGTGAAGCCGCCGAACATCACGAGATCGAGCGTCATGAAGGTCGTGAGCCATACGAGCTTGCGGAACTTGTCGTCGTCGGCCTTCACCCAGACCCATGACAGCGGCAGCAACGCGATGCACAGACCAATCAGGCCCAACTCCAGGATAAACATCTCTCTTACTCTTCTCTGTCAGACTCGTGCGGCGCACCTTAACCGATACGCGACCATTTGAGGAGCTTGGTCACGTCTTGCCTGATCTTCGACGGATCCGGCTGTGCGGGGAACCGCATCATCAGGTTGCCGTTCGGATCGACCATGTAGATGTGGTCGGTGTCCTTCGTCTTGTCGGTGGCGGGCAGCCATGCGGCCACCGAGACCGGGTCGGCGCGCAGCATGCGCGTGTCCGGGTAAGCAGTCTTCACGGCCGTGGGCACGGTGGCGTCGTCGGTGCGCAGCCAGACGTTGATGATGCGCTCGCGCTCCTCGCCTTGCGTCGCGCGCACCTGGCGCATGAAGTAAAGCTTCTGCACGCAAGGCTCGCCGCACGCGCCGCCGTCCACCGAGATCATCAGCCAGCGGCCCTTGAGCGAGGCGAGCGGCACTTCGCGGCCGTCGTCGCCGGTCACCATCAGCGCGGACGGAATCGTGCGCTGCGGCTCGATCAGCGTGCCGTAGCTCGTCGTACCGCCCTTCGGCTTGATTACGTAGTACGTGAAATACGAGATGGCGATGGGCGCGCCGCACACCAGCGCGATCAGCAGCAGGATCCAGCGGCCGCGCTGCCACGAGCCTTTTTGGGGAGCGCCCTTCGGCGGGGCGCCCTTCTGCAGCGATGCGCTGCGCGAAACCTGCGATGTATCGGGAGAATGCGTCGACACTGCTTGAACCTCTTTTTCTGTCGCTTCCAGTTATCCATGCGCTGCTATGTCGCAGCGAATCCTTGCGTTTGACGAACCGCCCGGCTGCGCTATTCACGCGGCCGGCAAAAAACCATCGATCGTCAGGCGTCCTTCGTGCTGTGCGCCGGCTCCTGCTGACCACGCCCTTTGCCGCGCTCTTTTGTCGCAGCCCGACGGGCCGCGTAGAGGCCAAAACCGAGCGCCGCGGCCGCCATGCCCCACCACTGGAGCATGTAGCCATAGTTGCGCTCGACGTCCGCGACCGGCACGGGCCAGTCGCGCACGAGGCCGTCCTTGAAGGCCGGCACGAAGTCCGTTTGCTGGATCACGAAGGGCTGCAGCGGCAACCCGGTTTCCGCCGCGTAGGAAGCGACGCCGAGATTCTGCCGTATCTTCTGATGCGCTGCAGAGCCGCCCTCACCCAGTTCGAAGGCGCGCGAGGCGTCCGCGCGCGCAATGCCTTCCACTTCGACCGGGCCCGTGGGCGTCAGATAGGGCGCGATCCGCTCTCGGTCCTCGATGTTGCGCGGCAGCCAGCCGCGGTTCACGAGCACGTAGCCACCGCCTTCCAGTTTAAGCGGCATCACCACGTAAAAGCCTGGCTGGTCGTTATAGGGACGATTGTCGAGATACACGGTGCGCTCGGGCATGAATGTGCCTTTCGCCCGCACGCGGTGGAACTC
>Ga0164242_10001762_pt1 | contig 25406 bp, 24 predicted proteins | sample OricomgcompostMG_FD_108783 | JGI IMG/M metagenome (GOLD analysis project Ga0164242, IMG submission 108783) | Miracle-Growth compost microbial communities from Emeryville, California, USA - Original compost - Miracle growth compost (MG) ...
GAGCGCACGGCCTACGGCTACAAGCGCCAGGACCCGTACGCGAAGCTGTTCGAGGACCGCATCATCTTCCTGGGCGTCCAGGTCGACGACGCGAGCGCCGACGACATCATGGCCCAGCTGCTCGTGCTCGAGAGCCAGGACCCTGACCGCGACATCGTCATGTACATCAACTCGCCCGGCGGCTCGTTCACCGCGATGACCGCGATCTACGACACGATGCAGTACATCCGCCCGCAGATCCAGACGGTCGTGCTCGGCCAGGCGGCGTCGGCGGCGGCGGTGCTGACCGCGGCCGGCACGCCCGGCAAGCGCCTCGCGCTGCCCAACGCCCGCATCCTGATCCACCAGCCGGCGATCGGTGAGGCGGGCCACGGTCAGGCCTCCGACATCGAGATCCAGGCGGCGGAGATCCTGCGCATGCGCACCTGGCTGGAGGAGACGCTCGCCAAGCACTCCAACCGCACGCAGGAGGAGGTCAACAAGGACATCGACCGCGACAAGATCCTGTCGGCGGCCGAGGCTCTCGACTACGGCCTCATCGACCAGGTGCTCTCCAGCCGCAAGTCGGCTCAGGCGGCGCTCACCAAGTAACACTCGGGGCCGACATCGCGGGAGATCCCCGCCGATGTCGGCCCCTCGCGTTAGGCTCTCAGCAGGCAGCTCGCCATCGCGGCGGGGGCGGTGTTCTCGTAAGGAGATGAGGAATGGCACGCATCGGAGAGAGCGCCGACCTGCTCAAGTGCTCGTTCTGCGGGAAGAGCCAGAAGCAGGTCGTGCAGCTGATCGCCGGCCCGGGCGTGTACATCTGCGACGAGTGCGTCGAGCTCTGCAACGAGATCATCGAAGAGCGCATGGCGGATGCCGAGGGCGGCAGCTCCGGCGAGTTCGAGCTCCCCAAGCCGAAGGAGATCTACGCCTTCCTCGAGGAGTACGTGATCGGCCAGGACGCGGCGAAGAAGGCGCTCGCCGTCGCCGTCTACAACCACTACAAGCGCGTCCGTGCCCGCAACTCGATCGGGCCGGCCGACGTGAAGGCCGACGAGGTCGAGATCGCGAAATCCAACATCCTGCTCATCGGCCCGACGGGCTGCGGCAAGACGTACCTCGCCCAGACGCTCGCGAAGCGGCTTAACGTTCCGTTCGCCGTCGCCGACGCGACGGCCCTCACCGAGGCGGGCTACGTCGGCGAAGACGTCGAGAACATCCTGCTGAAGCTCATCCAGGCCGCCGACTACGACGTGAAGCGCGCAGAGACCGGCATCATCTACATCGACGAGGTCGACAAGATCGCGCGTAAGGCCGAGAACCCGTCGATCACGAGGGATGTCTCGGGCGAGGGCGTCCAGCAGGCGCTGCTCAAGATCCTCGAGGGCACGGTCGCCTCGGTGCCGCCGCAGGGCGGCCGGAAGCATCCGCACCAGGAATTCATCCAGATCGACACGACGAACGTGCTGTTCATCGTTGCCGGCGCCTTCGCCGGCCTCGAAGACATCATCTCGGCGCGCGCCGGCAAGAAGGGCATCGGTTTCGGTGCGCCCCTGCACTCGAAGGGCGACGACCTCAATCTCTTCAGCGAGGTCCTTCCCGAGGACCTGCACAAGTTCGGCCTCATCCCCGAGTTCATCGGTCGGCTTCCCGTGGTGACGACGGTCACGCCGCTCGACCGCGAGGCGCTGATCCAGATCCTCACCGTGCCCAAGAACGCGCTCGTCAAGCAGTACCAGCGCATGTTCGAGCTCGACGGCGTCGAGCTCGCGTTCGAGCAGGGCGCGCTCGAGGCGATCGCCGACCTCGCGGTGCTGCGCCAGACGGGCGCCCGCGGCCTGCGCGCCATCATGGAGGAGGTGCTCGGCCCGGTCATGTTCGAGGTGCCGTCGACCGACGAGGTGGCGCGGGTGGTGATCACCCGCGAGTCGGTCGAGTCGAACGCGGCGCCGACGATCGTGCCGCATCGCGCCTCGCGCCGCGAGGAGAAGTCGGCCTGAGCCGCGCCTGCGGACGCAGCGGCATCCGCCGCGGCGCACCGCGCCGTGCGGCCCGGCTCTCCTGACGGGAGGAATCCGTCGCGAGCGGAGGAGTTCTTCGCCGAAAAGTCCTCCCGAGCCGAAGACCTCCTCCGCAGCTGCGGGGGCCCGCTCAGTCGAGCAGGCCGCGGCGCTTGAGCAGCGGCTCGAGTTCGGCCTTGCGGCCGCGGAAGTCGACGTACGCCTCGATCGGGTCCTTGGTGCCGCCGACCCCGAGCAGCCGCGAGCGGAACCGATCGCCGTTCTCCCTGGTGAGCCCGCCGTTCTCCTTGAACCACTCGACGGTGTCGGCGTCGAGCACCTCGCTCCAGATATACGAGTAGTACTGCGCGTCGTAGCCGCCCGAGAAGGTGTGAGCGAAGTACGAGCTCTGGTAGCGCGGTGGCACGGGCGCGAAGTCGAGCCCGACCTCGGCGAGGGCGCGCGCCTCGAACGCGGCGACGTCGGCGACGGCATCCGCCTGCTCCGGCGACAGACGGTGCCACGCCTGGTCCAGCAGGGCGGCACCGAGGTACTCGCTCGTCGCGAAGCCCTCGTTGAACGCCTCGGAGGCGACGATGCGGTCGACGACGTCCTGGGGAATCGGCTCCCCGGTCTGGTAGTGCTTCGCGTAGTTCGCGAGCACCTCCGGCCACAGCATCCACATCTCGTTCACCTGCGACGGGAACTCGACGAAGTCGCGGTGCACGCTCGTGCCGGCGAAGCGCGGGTAGACGGCACGCCCGAACAGCCCGTGCAGCGCATGCCCGAACTCGTGGAAGAGCGTGTGCACCTCGTCGAAGGTGAGCAGAGTCGGCTCGCCGGCAGCGGGCTTCGGCACGTTGTGGTTGTTCACGACGATGGTGGTCGGCTCGCCGAGCAGCTCAGAGGCGTCGACGAGGCTGTTCATCCAGGCGCCCCCGCGCTTGGAGTCCCGCGTGTACAGGTCGTACAGGAACAGCCCGAGCGGCGACCCGTCGGCGTCGAACACCTCGAAGACGCGCACGTCGGCGTGGTAGCCGACGAGATCCGGTCGCTCGGTGAACGTGATGCCGTACAGCTTCGTGGCGGCGAAGAACACGCCGTCGTGCAGCACGCGCTCGGCCTCGAAGTACGGGCGCAGTGCCGTGGTGTCGACGTCGTACTGTGCGACGCGCACCTTCTCGGTCCAGTAGTCCCAGTCGGCGGCCGTGACCGTCGTGCCGGCGGTCGCCTCCAGGGCGGCGTGCTCGCGCCGCGCGTTGCGGGCGGCGGCGGGGGCGAGCCTGCCGAGCATGTCGGCCACGTTCGCGGCGCTGCCCGCGGTCTGGGCGGCCGTTACGAAGTCGGCGTGGCAGGCGAAGCCGAGCAGCCTGGCGCGGCGCGCCCTCAGCCGGACGATCTCCAGCACGAGGGGCCGGTTGTCGTTCGCCCCGTCCCGCGCGCCGCGCGAGCGCGAGGCGTCCATGATGCGCGAGCGCACCTCGGGGCGGGCGAGCGAGGCGAGCCACGGATGCCCCGTCGGAAGCACCAGCGTCACGAGGTACTTCCCGTCGAGTCCCCGCTGCCTGGCCGCCTCGGCAGCGGCCGACAGCTCGCCGGCGCCGAGTCCCTCGAGCTCGCTCGCGTCGTCGAAGACCACCGCGAGCTCATTGGTGTCCGCGAGCAGCTGCTTCTCGAAGCGCGCCTGCAGGCCGGAGAGGCGCTGGTTGAGGGTGGAGAGCTCCGCCTTCGCGGCCTCGTCGAGCCCCGCCCCGGCGAGGGTGAAGTCGGTGAAGTACCGCTCGACGAGATAGCGGGATTCCGCGTCCAGATCCCTGCGCTCATCCAGCGCGTCACGCACCGCCCGGATCCGCTCGTAGAGCGCGGCGTTCAGCTTGATCGCGTCCTCGTGGGCGGCCATGCGCGGTGCGAGGCGCTCCTCGAGCGCGTTGGTCGCCTCGGACGAGTCGGCGGAAGACTTGTTGTAGAAGACGTAGGCCACCCGGCGCAGCGTCTGCCCCGAGCGCTCGAGCGCGACGAGCGTGTTCTCAAAGGTGGGCTCCTCAGGGTTCGAGGTGATCGCCTCGATCTCCGCAAGCTGCTCCGCGAACGCCGCCTCGAACGCTGGCTCGTAGTGCGCGTCCTCGATGAGCGCGAACGGCGGCAGCCGGTAGTCGAGAGTGCTGGGGGAGAGGAGCGGGTTCGATGAGGCATCCGTCATAGCTCGACCCTAGTCGGGCTCGCGAACCTATGCAAAGTAACAGTTGCAAAGAACGGCTTGCAAACAATCCTTTGCGCCTGTAGCCTGGGCGCATGGCCGATCTCACCGACCGCGAGCTCGATCTCGCCGCCCTCAAAGGACTGTCGCACCCGCTGCGGGTGCAGCTCTTCAACAAGCTGAGCGAGCTCGGCCCGATGACCGCGAGCGGCCTCGCCGACGCCCTCGGGGAATCGAGCGGCGCGACGAGCTATCACCTGCGCCAGCTCGCGAAGCACGGGCTCGTGCAGGAGGTCGAGGGCCGGGGCACCGCCCGCGAGCGCTGGTGGGAGCGCGTGCCCGGCTCGATCACGATCACCGACCGCGGCCCGAACGACACGCCTGCCGGCCGGCAGCTCGTCGAGGAGGTGACGCGCCAGCAGTTCGATCAGCAGGCGCAGAACGCGCGCGAGTTCGTGCGCTACGCGCGCGAACGGCTGCCCGAGCGCTGGGGCGCCGTCAACGACTTCTCCGTGAGCAATCAGTACCTGCCGGTCGAGGCCGTCGACGAGCTGATCCGCCGCTATCACGCCCTGCTCGACGAGGTGATCGCGCCCTACCGCGGAAAGCAGCTGCCGGGCACTCGCCCGGTCCAGATCCAGTTCAACGCTTTCGCCCTCATCGGGGGAGAGGAAGTACAGAAATGACCGCCGTCTCCGTGCGCTCCGCGCACACCACCCCTGCCGACCGGCTGCTCGTGCAGCTCGGACTCGCCCTCGTCCGGCTCGGTCGCGCGCGGGCGCAGCGCCGCGTCGCGCTGCTGCGAGCCGAGCGCGCATGGGCCGCTGCCGAGCGCCGCCGTGCGGCCGACGAGCGCGCGCTCGCGCTCACTCTCGGCCCACGGCGCTGACGCCTACTCGAGCTCGTCGCCCTCGGCGTCCCCCTCGAAATCGCTCGCGGTGATGGTCGCGGTGTCGGTTCCCGGGTTGTAGCGGATGACGGTGCCGTCGTCGAGCTCCACGACGGGGCGCCCCTCCAGCCAGGTGAGTGTCCACCGCCAGGTCGACGCATCGACCCCGTCGGCGTCGAGCTCGGCTTCGACGGCCGTCACCGCCCCACGCACGACCTCGGGCAGCGAGTCGGGCGCCGGGGAACCGACCGGCCAGCGGGTGCCGAGTCTCATCGGGGTGCGGGTCAGGCCGGCTGCGGCGCGGTCTGCAGTTCGAAGTAGCTCGACGAGCTCGCGGAGCCGCCGGCCGAGCTGAGCACAGCGGGCAGGCTCTCGCCCTCCGCCTGCGTCCAGCGGATGACGGCGGCGCCCTGAGTTGCCGCCGCATCCCGCACCGCGCCGAAGAGCGCCTCGGCGACCGAGTCGTCGCGCGCGTGGATGACGTCGATGAACAGTCCGGTCTCGGCGAGCAGCGGGCGCGGGAACGAGTGGAAGTGGGCGAGGCCCGCGACGTCCCCGACTCGTCGATCGCGACCAGCACGGACTCGGGGTGGTGCGGATCCGAGAGCCAGGTCCACAGCTGAAGCGCTTGCGGCTCGGTGAGCTCCACTCCGCGCGACGCGGCGTACTGCTCGTAGAGGCTGAGCCAGGGGAAGAAGTCGCTGTCGCGGGCTTCCCGGATCGATACGGTCATGACGTCCCTCCCGTGGTGACCATAGCGTGAATTGTGCTGGTCAGGCGAGATCTCCGAGCTCGGCATCGCGCACGGCGACTTCGTCGCCCTGAGCGTATGCGATCTCGGCGATACGACCGACGGCCTTGAGATCGGCCTCCGCAAGTCGTAGGGCGTCGAGCTGCTCCGCGGTGCCCGCCAGGGTCACGCGCGTGAGCGGCGTCTTCTGCGACACCTTGGCGTCCGTCTTGGTGCGACGGATGCCGACCAGGGCGGCGCTCGCGACCGAGAGCACGGCCGGCCCCGTACCCGCGACCTCGAGCTCCGCCACGGCAGGCCACGCCGCCGTGTGCACGGAGCCCTCGTTGAACCAGCTCCACGCCTCCTCCGTGGCGAAGGGGATCACCGGCGCGAAGAGGCGCAGGAGCACGCTGAGGGCGAGGCGCAGCGCGGCGACGGCGGATGCCTGGCCCGCGGCATCCGCGGAGCCGTGCGCCCGCTCCTTGACGAGCTCGAGGTAGTCGTCGCAGAACGTCCAGAAGAACGTCTCGGTCACCTCGAGGGCGCGGGCGTGGTCGTAGGACTCGAAGGCGGCCGTCGCGTCGGCGACCACCTTCGCGAGCTCGCGCAGCATGGCCTTGTCGAGCTCCTCGGTGACGGTCGCGTCGCTTGCGGCCTCGAAGCCGAGGGCGAACTTCGCCGCGTTGAGCACCTTGATCGCGAGGCGGCGGCCGATCTTGATCTGCGTGGGGTTGTTCACGTCGAACGCGGCGTCGGCGCCGAGCCGGCTCGATGCCGCCCAGTAGCGCGTGGCGTCGGAGCCGTGCTGCTCGAGGATCGCGGCGGGCGTCACGACGTTGCCCTTCGACTTCGACATCTTCTTCCGGTCGGGGTCGACGATGAAGCCCGAGATCGCCGTGTGACGCCAGGGCAGCGAGCCGTGCTGCTGCACCGAGCGCAGCAGCGTCGAGAACAGCCAGGTGCGGATGATGTCCTGCCCCTGCGGGCGCAGGTCGAAGGGGAACAGGGCGCCGAAGAGCTCGGGGTCCCGCTCCCACCCTGCGGCGATCTGCGGGGTGAGGGACGAGGTCATCCAGGTGTCCATGATGTCCACCTCGCCGACGAAGCCGCCCGCCTTGCCCCGCTGCGACTCATCGAAGCCGGCGGGCGCGTCGGAGGACGGGTCGACGGGAAGAGCCGCCTCGTCGGGCAGGATCACCTGGTCGAACTGCGTCTCGCCGTTCTCGTCGACCCGATACCACACGGGAATCGGCACGCCGAAGAACCGCTGGCGCGAGATGAGCCAGTCGCCCGCGAGCCCGTTCACCCAGTTCTCGTAGCGCACGCGCATGAAGTCCGGGTTCCAGTCGAGCCCGCGGCCGGCCTCGAGCAGCTTCGCGCGCAGGTCTTCGTCCTTGCCGCCGTTCTTGACGTACCACTGCCGCGTCGAGACGATCTCGAGGGGGCGGTCGCCCTTCTCGTAGAACTTCACCGGGTGCTGGATCGGCTTCGGCTCGCCGATCAGCTCGCCGGACTCCGAGAGCAGCTCGACCATGGTCTTCTTCGCGCTGAACACGGTGAGGCCCGCGAGCTTCGCGTAGGCGGCGCGGCCCGCCTCGCTCGTGATCGCCTCTGGCGCGTCGGCCACGATCCGGCCGTCGAAGCCGATGATCGCGCGGGTCGGCAGCTGCAGCTCGCGCCACCAGGTGACGTCGGTCACATCGCCGAAGGTGCAGATCATGGCGATGCCCGAGCCCTTGTCAGGCTGTGCGAGGTGGTGCGCGACAACGGGAACCTCGACGTCGAAGACCGGCGTGCGCACGGTCTTGCCGAACAGCGGCTGATAGCGCTCGTCGTCGGGGTGCGCGACGACCGCGACGCACGCCGCGAGCAGCTCGGGGCGGGTCGTCTCGACGAACACGTCGCCGTCGGGGCCGTGGAACGCGAGTCGGTGGTAGGCGCCGGGCTGGTCGCGGTCCTCGAGCTCGGCCTGCGCGACGGCGGAGCGGAACGTGACGTCCCACAGGGTTGGCGCCCAGTCCTGGTACGCCTCGCCGCGCTCCACGTTCCTCAGGAACGCGAGCTGCGAGGCGCGGATCGACTCCGAGCCGATGGTGCGGTACGTCTGCGACCAGTCGACCGACAGTCCCAGCATCCGCCACAGCGCCTCGAACTGCTTCTCGTCCTCCTCAGTGAGGCGCTCGCACAGCTCGATGAAGTTGCGCCGCGATACCGGGATCTGGTCGGCGGCCCTGCTCGACTTGTTGTCGCCGCCCTCGTACGGCGGCACGAAGGCCGGGTCGTACGGCAGCGACGGGTCGCACCGCACGCCGTAGTAGTTCTGCACGCGGCGCTCGGTGGGCAGCCCGTTGTCGTCCCACCCGATCGGGTAGAAGACCTGCTTACCGCGCATGCGCTGGAAGCGCGCGACGACGTCGGTGTGCGTGTAGCTGAAGACGTGGCCGATGTGCAGCGAGCCCGACGCGGTGGGCGGCGGCGTGTCGATGGAGTAGACGCAGGTGCGATCGGATGCCTCGAGCGCGGCCTTCCGGTCGAACGAGTACGTGCCGGCGCTCTGCCAGACCTCACCCCACTTGGCTTCGAGGCCCTCGAGCTTGGGCTTGTCAGGGATCGCGGTCATATCGGGGCCTCTTCTTCGCTATGTGCGGCACCGCGTCAGAGGGTGCCTGAGTGTGGGATGTGCCTGGCAGTCTACCGGTAGACTCGAGCGCAACGACATCGATCCGGCCATCACCGGGGAGTCTTCGGAAGAACGGCTGCATGCCAAGTAGAACCGAACGGGTCGGGCCCGTCATCGCCTAAGAACGAGTGGTTGAGACATCCGTTCTCGACAATCGAGGTGGTACCGCGCGACGTGAGCCGCGTCCTCGTCTACAGAAAAGACATCGAGGAGCCCCGTTGCCGTACCCCAAGTCCGATGAGCCCGAAGTCGTTCCGAGCCCGCGGTTCCCTGAGATCGAGCAGAAGGTGCTCGCGTTCTGGAAGAGGGACGACACGTTCCACGCCTCGGTCGCGCAGCGCGAGGGCTGCGACGAGTGGGTGTTCTACGACGGGCCCCCGTTCGCGAACGGCCTGCCGCACTACGGCCACCTGCTCACGGGGTACGCGAAGGACCTGTTCCCGCGCTACCAGACGATGCGCGGCAAGCAGGTGAAGCGCGTCTTCGGCTGGGACACGCACGGGCTGCCCGCCGAGCTCGAGGCGGAGCGCCAGCTCGGCATCAACGGCAAGGCCGACATCGAGAAGATGGGCCTCGCCGCGTTCAACCGCGCGGCCAGGGAATCGGTGCTGCGCTACACCGAGGAGTGGAAGGCGTACGTCACCCGCCAAGCGCGCTGGGTCGACTTCGACGGCGGCTACAAGACGCTCGACCTCACCTTCATGGAGAGCGTGCTGTGGGCGTTCAAGCAGCTCTACGACAAGGGGCTCGCGTACGAGGGCTACCGCGTGCTGCCGTACTGCTGGCGCGACGAGACGCCGCTGTCGAACCACGAGCTGCGCATGGACGACGACGTGTACAAGATGCGCCAGGATCAGACCGTGACGGTCACGTTCCCGCTCGTCGGCGAGAAGGCCGAAGCGCTCGGGCTCACCGCCGTGCGCGCCCTCGCGTGGACGACCACGCCGTGGACGCTGCCGACGAACGTCGCCCTCGTCGTCGGGCCCGACATCGACTACGCGGTGGTGCCGGCCGGCCCGAACGGCGCGGCGGACGCCCCGGAGGAGGCGGGGGAGTACCTGCTCGCGCGCGAGCTGCTGCCCAACTACGCGAAGGACCTCGGCTACGACGACGCGGCCGCGGCGCTGGCATCCGTCACCCGCGTCTTCAAGGGCGCGCAGCTCGAGGGCCTGCACTACGACCGGCTCTGGGACTTCTACGCGGATGCCGAGACCTGGGGCACCCAGAACGCCTGGCGCATCCTCGTCGACGACTACGTCACCACCGCCGATGGCACGGGCATCGTGCATCAGGCGCCCGCCTACGGCGAGGACGACCAGCGGATCTGCGAGGCGAACGGCATTCCCGTGATCGTCTCCGTCGACGACGGCGGGCGGTTCCTGCCCAACATCGCGCCGGTCGCCGGACTGCAGGTCTTCGACGCGAACAAGCCGCTGACGCAGCTGCTTCGGGCCGAGGGCCGGCTGCTGCGCGTCGCGAGCTACGAGCACTCCTACCCGCACTGCTGGCGGTGCCGGAATCCGCTCATCTACAAGGCGGTGTCGAGCTGGTTCGTGCGCGTCACCGAGTTCAAGGACCGCATGGTCGAGCTGAACCAGCAGATCGACTGGGTGCCCGAGAACGTCAAGGACGGGCAGTTCGGCAAGTGGCTCGAGGGCGCCCGCGACTGGTCGATCAGCCGCAACCGGTTCTGGGGCTCGCCGATCCCCGTGTGGAAGAGCGACGACCCTGAGCACCCGCGCATCGACGTCTACGGCTCGCTCGAGGAGCTCGAGCGCGACTTCGGCGCGCTGCCGCGGGGCGCCGACGGCGAGATCGACCTGCACCGGCCGTACATCGACGAGCTGACCCGACCGAACCCGGACGACCCGACGGGCCGGTCGACGATGCGGCGCATCAGCGACGTCTTCGATGTGTGGTTCGACTCCGGCTCGATGCCGTTCGCGCAGGTGCACTACCCGTTTGAGAACCGCGAGTGGTTCGACACGCACAACCCGGCCGACTACATCGTCGAGTACATCGGCCAGACCCGCGGCTGGTTCTACGTGCAGCACGTGCTCGCGACCGCGCTCTTCGACCGGCCCGCCTTCCGCTCGGCGCTCAGCCACGGCATCGTGCTCGGCTCCGACGGCCAGAAGATGTCGAAGAGCCTCAGGAACTACCCCGACGTGTCCGAGGTCTTCGATCGCGACGGCTCGGACGCGATGCGCTGGTTCCTCATGTCGTCGTCCGTGATCCGCGGCGGCAACCTCATCGTGACGGAGGAGGGCATCCGCTCGGGCGTGCGCGAGCTGCTGCTGCCGCTGTGGAGCTCGTACTACTTCTTCACGATCTATGCGAACGCGTGCGGCTATGAGGCGACGCGGTCGACGTCGTCGACCAACGAGCTCGACCGGTACATCCTCGCCAAGCTGCGCGAGACGGTCGAGACCGTGACCGAGCACCTCGACGACCTCGACAGCCCCCTCGCGGCGGACGCCCTGAGGGACTTCGCCGACGTGCTCACCAACTGGTACGTGCGCCGCTCCCGCGACCGGTTCTGGGTCGGTGTCACGGAGTCGGGTGAGAACGCGGAGGCGTTCGACACGCTGTTCACCGTGCTCGAGACGCTGTGCCGGCTCGCGGCGCCCCTGCTGCCGCTCGTCACCGAGCACATCTGGCAGGGCCTCACGGGCGGCCGCAGCGTGCACCTCGAGGACTGGCCCGACGCGTCGGAGTTCCCCGCGGACCACGAGCTGGTCGCGGCGATGGACGCCGTGCGGCAGATCGCCTCGACGGGCCTGTCGCTGCGCAAGGCGAACGGGCTGCGCGTGCGCCTCCCGCTCGCGAAGCTCACGGTCGTGGTGCCGGATGCCGCAGCGCTTCGCGCCTTCGAGGTGATCCTGCGCGACGAGCTGAACGTCAAGGCGGTCGAGCTGATCGCCGAGACGCCGTCGAGTGCGGACGACTACGGCATCACGCGCCGGCTCTCCGTGAACGCGCGCGCCGCGGGCCCGCGACTCGGCCGCCAGGTGCAGGAGGCCATCAAGGCGGCCCGCGCCGGCGACTGGAGCGAGGTGGACGGCGTCGTGACCGCCGGCGGAATCCCGCTCGAGGAGGGCGAGTACGAGCTCGTGCTCGAGGTCGCCCAGCGGCCGGGCGAGTCCTCGGAGGCGCTGGCGCTGCTGCCCGCGGGCGGCTTCGTGCTGCTCGACACGCACGTCACGCCCGAGCTCGCTGCGGAGGGCACCGCCCGCGACCTGATCCGCAGCGTGCAGGACGCCAGGAAGGCCGCGGGTCTCGAGGTGAGCGACCGCATCCGGCTGCGGCTCGTGCTCGACGAGGCATCCGCCGCCGCCGCGCGCACGCACGCCGAGCTGATCGCGGCGGAGACCCTGGCCGTGGAGTTCTCGGTCGACGAGGGCGCGCAGGCCATCGAAGTGGAGAAGATCGAGGCATGAGCGACGAATCGCAGCGCGAGGCGGCCGACGCCGTCTTCGCCGAGCTGATGACCCGCGTCGGCGAGGGGCGCCCCGAGCGCCGCCTCGACGCGACGCGCCGGGCGGTCGAGGTGCTCGGCGACCCCCAGAAGGCCTACCCGATCATCCACATCACGGGCACGAACGGGAAGACGTCGACGAGCCGGATCGCCGAGAGCATCCTGCGCGCGTACGGGCTGCGCACCGGCTTGCTCACGAGTCCGCACCTGGAGCGCTTCAACGAGCGCATCCTGATCGACGGCGAGCCCATCGGCGACGAGGCGCTCGCCCGCAACTGGGAGGAGATCAAGCCCTACCTGGAGATCGTGGACCAGGAGCTGCAGGCCGCGGGACGGCCGCGGCTCACCTTCTTCGAGGCCGTGACGGCGCTCGGCTTCGCCTGCTTCGCCGACGCCCCCGTCGACGTCGCGGTGATCGAGGTCGGCATGGGCGGCGAGTGGGATTCCACGAACGTCGGCGACGGGACCGTCGCCGTCTTCACCCCGATCTCGCTCGACCACGTGCCGGTGCTCGGAAACACCGTCGCCGAGATCGCGCGGACGAAGGCCGGCATCATCAAGGACGGCGCGACCGTCGTGACGGCGCGCCAGGCGCCGGAGGCGATGCGGGAGATCGAGGCGGCGGCCGCCCGGCACGGGGCATCCGTCATCGCGCAGCCGGTGCAGTTCGACGTCACCGCGACCTCCGTCGCGGTCGGCGGGCAGCTGATCGACGTGCGCGGCGCGGCCGGCGCGTACGACGGACTCGCCCTGCCGCTGTACGGCGACCATCAGGCGCAGAACGCCGCCGTCGCGATCGCCGCGGTGGAGGCGTTCATCGGCGGCGCCTCCCAGCGTCTCACGCCCGAGCTCGTGGCGGAGGGCGTGGCGGGCGCGACCTCGCCCGGCCGGCTGCAACTGATCGGCACCGAGCCGACCGTCATCGTCGATGCCGCCCACAACCCGGCGGGCGCGGCGACGCTGCGCGCCGCACTGGAGCGCTTCTTCGACTTCGACGAGATCGTCGTCGTGCTCGGCGTGCTCAAGGACAAGGACGCGCACGGCATCATCGAGGCGCTCGGCCCCGTCGCGACGCAGCTGATCGTCACCCAGTCGCACTCCGAGCGGGCGCGCTCGAGCGAGGACCTCGCCGAGGACGTCTACGAATGGACCCACGAGCACGTCGACGAGGTCGAGGACCTCGGCGACGCGATCGAGGCCGCGCGAGCCTGGGCGCGGGAGGGCGAGAAGCGCGCCGTCGTCGTGACCGGCTCGATCACGCTCGTCGGCGAGGCCATGTCGCTCGCCGTCGAGCGCGGCTGGCGTGCGAACCGGAACGAGGAGCTCTGATGGCCGGCGCGCGTCGGCAGCGCGGCATCCGCGAGTCCGTCGGATCGATCGTGCTCGGCTTCGAGCTGATCGTGCTGTTCCTCGGCACCCTCGTCGCGTGGGGGCTGCACGCGGCCCCTGCCGGCATCGTCATCGGCGGCGGCGCCGCGCTCATCGTGCTCGCGATCGTCGCGATCCTCACCCTGCGGTTCCGCGTCGGCACCTGGGTCGGCTTCGCGGTGCAGCTGCTCGCCGTGCTGAGCGGCATCTGGGTGCACATGATGTTCGTCGTCGGGGCGATCTTCCTCGCCATCTGGATCTACGCCATGTACTCGGCCGAGAAGGCCGAGCGAATGAAGGCCGCCTGGCCGCACAACGGAACGGAGAACCCGCAGTGACCACCTCTGTCGAAGAGACCCTCGTCCTCGTGAAGCCGGACGGCGTCGCCCGCAACCTGACCGGCGAGATCCTGCGCCGCATCGAGGCGAAGGGCTACCAGCTCGTCGACATCAAGCTCGTCGAGGCCGACCTCGACCTGCTGTCGCAGCACTACGCCGAGCACCAGGGCAAGCCCTTCTACGAGCCGCTGCTCGAGTTCATGCAGTCGGGGCCGATCGTCGCGATCCGCATCGCGGGCGAGCGCGTCATCGAAGGCTTCCGCTCGCTCGCCGGCGCCACCGACCCCACGACCGCGGCGCCCGGCACGATCCGCGGCGACCTCGGCCGCGACTGGGGCCTCAAGGTGCAGCAGAACCTCGTGCACGGCTCCGACTCGCCGGAGTCGGCCGCGCGCGAGCTTGCGCTCTGGTTCGCCTAGGGGCAGCGTCGTTCCCAGCGGAAGGGATTCGGATCGACACGCCGACGAGGTGTGAAGACACGCCGGGATGCAGTCCGAATCCCTTCCGCTAGGAGTCGCGGTCAGTGAGGCCCGCGCTGCGTACGTCGGCTTCCGTGTCGATATCGGCGATGACCTCAGCCGGCACCGGATGCCGGGTGAGCCGCAACCCGTCGAGCAACTGCTTCATCGAAGCGCCCGCGGGGTTGCCGAGCGACGCGAGCGCGGCGCGCAGAGCCGCCGCGCGATAGATCGCGCAGAGCCACTGCGGCCGGCGTACCGGGTCGGTGAGCACGCAGCCGTCCTCTCCGGGTTCGGCCGTGATGAGCGCCGCGACCGCGGCGTCGGGGCGCCGCAGGTCGGCGGCGAGCACAAGCACCCAGTCGGTGTCGACGCGGGGGAGCCCGGCCGCGATCGCGGCGACCGGCCCGCCGAACGGCGGATCCTCTCGTGCCCACTCGGCGGCGACGCCCGGCCGCTCCGGGCCGACCGCCACCGCGCGGGCCCCGACGGCATGCGCTGCCGCGACCGCTCGGGCGAGCAGGCTCACCCCGTCGAGCTCGAGTGCGGGCTTGTCGATGCCCCCGAGCCGGCTCGCCCGCCCGCCTGCCACGACGATCGCGGTGAGCGGGTCAGCCATCGCCGGTCGCCCTGAGCACGGCCACGCGGTCGCCCGCGCGCACCTCCTCCACTTCGGGCGGGACGACGGCGTAGCCGTCTGCCCGCGCCAGGCCGGCGACGTGGTGCGAGCGGTCCGCACTGGCCGGGCGCACCAGCTCGCCGTCGCAGACCACCGGCAGGTACTGCTGCCGCCCGGGCCGAGCACGCCAGCCCGCACCCGCGATGGCGGGGAAGGTGCGCCTCTCGGCCCCGAGCCCTCGCAGCCTGGCCAGCGCCGGCCGCACGAAGACCTCGAACGACACCGCGGCGGCGACCGGATTCCCCGGCAGGCCGAGCACCGGCGGCCCGCCAGGCAGCCGCCCGAACGCCTGCGGCCGCCCGGGCTGCATGGCGACGTCGTGGAAGTCGAGCACCGCGCCGAAGGCGGCGCGCACGACGTCGTACGCGCCGGGGCCGACCCCGCCCGTCAGCACGATGACATCGACGGATTCCCGCACGTCGGCCACTCGCGCGCGCAGCGCCTCCGGCTCGTCGCCGACGACCCCGACGCGCGCCACGACGCCGCCGGCGGCCTCCACGAGCGCGGCGAGCAGTATGGAGTTCGACTCGGAAAGCTGCCCGCGCCCGAGTGCGCCGCCGGGGGCCACCAGCTCGTCGCCGGTGGCCAGCACGGCGACGCGCGGCGTCGGGTGCACGAGCAGCTCGTCGTGGCCCGCAGCGGCTGCAGCCGCAAGGTGACGCGGCGCCAGCAGCAGGGGCGCCGGGAGCAACGGATCCCCCGCGCGAACCTCCTCGCCGGCGTGACGCACGTGCGACCCCGCCGCGGCCGGGCGCTCAATCGCCACGTCGCCGCAGGCCGGGAACGCGCGGCCGGGGGCCGTGTCCTCGAGCGGCACCACCGCGTCGGCATCCGTCGGCAGCGCCGCGCCCGTCATGATGCGCGCGGCCTCGCCGGGCGCGAGCACAGGATCGAGCGCGCTGCCCGCGGGCACGTCGGCGACGATGCGCAGTCGCGCGGGGCGCTCGGGCGATGCATCGGCGAGGTCGGCCGCCCGCACCGCGTAGCCGTCCATCGCCGCATTGTCGAAGGGCGGCAGCGGATGCCGCGCGGCGACCGCTTCCGCAAGCACGTACCCCCGCGCCTTCCGCAGCGGCACGAATCGGGGCGCGAGCGGCGCGCACTGGGCGAGCACAAGCTCGAGATGCTGCTCCACGGAGGTCATTCGGATGCGCTCAGCATACGGTCACGGAGCGCAAGGTCTAGCCGGCGGGTTGCTGCCAGTCGCGGGCGAGCGCGGCGATCTGGTCGACCGCGAGGCGGATGTCGTCGGGGGACCCGCCCGCGCGGCCGGCGACGAGGCCGGCCACGAACGCGCTGAACGGTGCCGCGGGCCGCGCCACCGCGTGCGCGACCTCACCGGCGAGGTCGAGCACGAGAGCGATCGGCGCTTCGGCCTCGCCGAGGTCGAAGCGTTCGCGCAGTGCGGCGGCCCATGCGTCGAGCGCCTCGGGGGGTACGGAACGGGACGAGCTCTCCGACACGATGTCCTCCTCCTCAGTGAGCTGCGGGCGACCCGGCATGGCCGGATGGGGCGCGTCACGGCGCATCCGCCCGTCTCCCGCATCACGCTAGGGCACACGTCGCAGCGCACACCAGACGCGCCGGTCGTCGGGGTGCCGCTCGAGGTGACGGTCCCGGCGCCCGGGCCGGACTGAACTCAGCCGAAGAGCTGCGAGAGCAGGTCGAGCCGCAGCTGCGCCTCGAGCGCGATCACGACATAGAGCGCGAGGCTGAGCAGCGGGACCCACGTCACGAGCGCGGAGCCGACGCCGACCAGCGCCGTCCCATAGCGGCCCGCGGCCATATTGTGCAGGGTCACGGCAAGCCACATCGGGATCACGACCGCATAGACGAGCGAGCACCAGGGGCACAGGGTGCCGATGTTGTAGATGCTCTCCGTCGACAGCCAGCCGATGAACACGATCGCGAACCAGTGGCCGAGGTTGAAGAGCAGCCAGAACCAATTCGGGAAGCGCACCCGGCCGAGCAGCGCCACGCCCACGATCACCGGCGCGGGGAACATCATGAGCCCGAGCAGCGGGTTCGGGAATCCGAACACCTTGCCCTGCCAGGACAGGATGTTCTGGCCGCACTGCAGCGACGCGGAGACGGTGCACCCGAGGTGCGCGTTCGGGTTGGCGAGCAGCGTGAAGTCGTCTTGCGTCAGCGAGAACGATGCGAGCAGGCCCAGTGCGCCGCCGATGATCAGCAGCAGGGCGAGCGCGAGGTGGCGGGGGCGTTCCTGGGCGTCTGACACGAGGCGAGTATCGCATGCCAGCTTCGGCATGAACCCGGTGGCGGGACACGCCGTGCGATAATGGCCTGCAGGTCATCCCGCGAGGCGGACGATGGCCGATGAACAGGGTTTTCGCGTTCCCTGAGGCGAACGCGAGCAGGCGGGCGGCAGCGCCCGCCGAGTGAAGGATTTGCGGCGGCTGCGAAAGCCGCCTCGAGATTTTCCGCGGCGACCGGAGCGCATTGCGACCGGCCGCACGGTACGAGGAGTGCACCAGCGATGGTGGAAAAAGATGAATACAACGGTTCCCAGGACGGCGCGGCGAGCGCGGGCGGCAAGCGCCGCGGGCGATTCTTCGGTGGGCGCCGCCGTCGTGCAGACGAGACGGATGCCCCGGCAGAAGCCGTGACCCAGGAGCCGGCCGAGCCGGAGACCCCCGAGACGGCATCCGTCGTCGACCACGAGGCCGTCGCCGCCGAGCAGGACCACCCGCTCGCGCCGGCACTGCCCCAGCCGCTGACCGCGCCGGTCCCCGTCGTCGGCACGCAGCAGCAGGCGCCCCTCGCCCCGGCACTGTCGACCACGACCCTGCTGTTCCAGGCGCCCCCCGCGCTTCCTGCCCCCGCGTTCGACGAGGACGATGAGGGCGAGCCCGAGGCCGCGCCCGGCTCCCGGCGGCGCCGGCGTCGCGGCGGATCGGGCGGGGCATCCGATGAGCAGCCGCCGCGCCAGCAGCCCTCGAAACGGGAGCGGGAACGCGAGCGCGAGCCCGAGCTCATCACCGAGCCGCAGAAGGTCAAGGGCTCCACCCGTCTCGAGGCGAAGAAGCAGCGCCGTCGTGACGGTCGCGACGCCGGCCGCCGCCGCGCGGTCATCACCGAGGCGGAGTTCCTCGCCCGCCGCGAGGCGGTCGACCGGGCCATGGTGGTCCGCTCGAAGGGCGGTCGCATCCAGATCGGCGTCCTCGAGGACAAGGTGCTGGTCGAGCACTATGTCGCCAAGAGCCAGGAGGCGTCGCTCATCGGCAACGTGTACCTGGGCAAGGTGCAGAACGTGCTGCCCAGCATGGAAGCCGCGTTCGTCGACATCGGCCGTGGCCGCAACGCCGTGCTGTACTCCGGCGAGGTCGACTGGGAGGCCGCGCAGGCCGAGTCGGGCGAGAAGAACCAGCCGCGGCGCATCGAGCTCGCGCTGAAGCCCGGCGACAAGGTGCTCGTGCAGGTCACGAAGGACCCCGTGGGCCACAAGGGCGCTCGCCTCACGAGCCAGGTCTCGCTGCCCGGCCGCTACCTCGTCTACGTGCCGAACGGCTCCATGAACGGCATCAGCCGCAAGCTCCCCGACACGGAACGCGCGCGCCTCAAGAAGATCCTCAAGCAGGTGCTGCCCGACAACGTGGGCGTCATCGTGCGCACCGCGGCCGAGGGCGCGACGGAGGAGCAGCTCACGCTCGACGTGAACCGTCTCACGGCGCAGTGGACAGAGATCCGGGAGGCCGTCGAGAAGGTGCAGGCGCCCGCGCTGCTGCACAGCGAGCCCGATCTGCTGATCAAGATCGTCCGCGACGTCTTCAACGAGGACTTCCAGAAGATGATCATCCAGGGCGACGACGCGCGCGAGACGATCGAGCGCTACCTGGGCCACGTCGCCCCGGACCTGCTCGACCGGGTCGAGGCCTACAACGGCGAGAAGGACGATGCCTTCGACGAGTACCGCATCACGGAGCAGATCGAGAAGGCTCTCGACCGCAAGGTGTGGCTGCCCTCCGGTGGCTCTCTGATCATCGACCGCACCGAGGCGATGACGGTCATCGACGTCAACACGGGCAAGTTCGTCGGCTCCGGCGGCAACCTCGAGGAGACGGTCACGAAGAACAACCTTGAGGCCGCGGAGGAGATCGTGCGCCAGCTGCGGCTGCGCGACATCGGCGGAATCGTCGTGGTCGACTTCATCGACATGGTGCTCGAGTCGAACCGGGACCTCGTGCTGCGCCGCCTCGTCGAGTGCCTGAGCCGCGACCGCACGAAGCACCAGGTCGCAGAGGTGACCTCGCTCGGCCTCGTGCAGATGACCCGCAAGAAGCTCGGCCTCGGGCTCCTTGAGACGTTCAGCGAGCCCTGCGAGGTGTGCGCCGGCCGAGGCGTCATCGTGCACCACGACCCGGTCGTGAAGCACCGCGCCCAGCAGCCCGAGCGCGGCAGCGAGCGGCGGCGGGGCCGCGGCGGAAACGGCGGCAACGGCGGCTCGAACAATGGCGGCTCGTCGAACGCCAACGGCGCGCACACCCACGAGGGAACGCACCAGCTCACGGAGGAGGCACGCAACAGCCTCGCCCGCATCGCAGCGAGCACCATTGGCCACCCGGTGACCGGCACGGTGCCCGTGATCAGCCCCGAGGCGAGCGCGCCGCAGGCGCCCGCCGAGGACGACGCGCCGCGGTCCGGCGGACGCCGCTCGCGTTCGCGCCGCGCGCGCAGCGGGGCAGCGGGGGATGCCACGCCCGAGCAGACGCAGCCCACGGCAGAGCCCGACTCGCAGGCCGCGGTCATCGAGCTCCCCGAGCCGCAGCGCGCCCCCGAGCCGCGCCGCGTCGACCCTGAGGTCACGGCGCAGCTGCTGGACTCGGTGCTCGATGCATTGCCGCCGAAGCAGCCGCGGCGCAGCCGCCGGGTCTCGACGGGCGCGCTCACGGCCGATTCCGGCTCAGCGCCGGTCGACGGCGCGGACGCGTAGCCCACTGCCGCGCAGCCGCTCGACGAGCTGACGCATGGACACCGGTTCGGCGCCCAGCGCGATCAGCTCGTCGTAGCGCGCGGCCGGCACGTCGTAGTGATCGAGATCGAACGCGCGGCGTGGCACGCCGGCCAGCTGTGCGAAGGCGTGCAATTCTTGGAGCGACGCATCACTGACCAGATGCGACCACAGCGTGCCGTGAGCCGGCCACGCTGGGCGGTCGATCAGCACGGTCATGGGCGTCGAGCCTACCGGAGCACGCTCTGCGGAGCCGGCGCCGGTTTGACCGTCCCCGCCGCATCAAGTACCCTTGATTGTTGGCGTGCGCCGGCTCGAGCCGCGCCTTGCCCCGGTTTCCCGAGCCCGACAGGTTCTCGAATCTCATGGCGGTCCCAGGCCGCGTCGCAGGCCGGTGAGTCACCAGAAATCAAGCATCGGAGCGGCTTCGCTCCCCGGAGAAGTAGGTACTGAAGTGGTTTTCGCAGTTGTGCGCGCCGGCGGTCGGCAGGAGAAGGTCGAGGTCGGAACCATCGTCACCCTCGACCGCATCAAGGCGTCCGAGAACGGCACCGTCGAGCTGGCCCCGGTGCTGCTTGTCGACGGCGACAAGATCACCTCCGACGCCGAGGCGCTCGCCAAGGTGAAGGTGACCGCTGAGGTGCTCGGCGACCTCCGCGGGCCGAAGATCGTGATCCAGAAGTTCAAGAACAAGACCGGCTACAAGAAGCGCCAGGGCCACCGTCAGGAGCTCACGCGCGTCAAGGTCACCGGCATCAAGTAGTCCGCAGGGCTCCGAGAGACACAGAGGCACAGAGATGGCACACAAGAAGGGCGCGAGCTCCACTCGCAACGGCCGCGACTCGAACGCGCAGCGCCTCGGCGTGAAGCGTTTCGGCGGCGAGCAGGTCAACGCCGGCGAGATCATCGTCCGCCAGCGCGGCACCCACTTCCACCCCGGCGCCAACGTGGGCCGCGGCGGCGACGACACGCTGTTCGCGCTGTCGGCGGGCGCCGTCGAGTTCGGTGTGAAGGGCCGCCGCAAGGTCGTGAACATCGTCGCTGCGGACGCGTAACTCACCGTCGCGCAGACAATAGAGGGGCGGGCTTCGGCCCGCCCCTCATGTTTTATCTAAGGAGACGCCGATGGCGACATTCGTCGACCACGTGACCTTGCACCTGCGGGCCGGTCACGGCGGGAACGGCTGCGTCAGCGTGCGCCGCGAGAAGTTCAAGCCGCTTGCCGGTCCCGACGGCGGGAACGGCGGCCATGGCGGCGACATCGTGCTGGTCGCCGACCCGCAGGTGACGACCCTGCTCGGCTACCACCGTCGGCCGCACCAGGCCAGCGAGAACGGCGGCTTCGGCATGGGCGACATGCGTCACGGCGCACGGGGCGCCGATCTCGAGCTGCCTGTGCCCGTCGGAACCGTCGTGAAGAGCGTCGACGGCGAGCAGCTCGCGGACCTCGACGAGCCGGGAATGCGCTTCGTCGCGGCATCCGGCGGCGTCGGCGGCCTCGGCAACGCGGCGCTCGCGAGCCCGAAGCGCAAGGCGCCCGGCTTCGCACTGCTCGGCACGCCCGGCTGGGAAGGCGACATCGAGCTCGAGCTCAAGACGATGGCGGATGTCGCGCTCGTCGGCTACCCGTCAGCCGGCAAGTCGTCGCTCGTGGCCGCGCTGTCGGCTGCGAAGCCGAAGATCGCCGATTACCCCTTCACGACCCTCACGCCGAACCTCGGTGTCGTTCAGGCTGGGGAATCCCGCTTCACGATCGCCGACGTCCCCGGGCTCATCGAGGGGGCGAGCGAGGGCAAGGGCCTCGGCCTCGAGTTCCTGCGCCACGTGGAGCGCTGCACCGCTCTGCTGCACGTGCTCGACTGCGCGACGCTCGAACCCGGCCGCGATCCGCTCACCGATCTCGAGGTGATCCTCGCCGAGCTCGCGGCCTATCCGGTCCCCGACGGGCAGAAGCCCCTGCTCGAGCGTCCTCAGCTCGTCGCACTCAACAAGGTCGACGTGCCGGACGGGCGGGAACTCGCCGACTTCGTGCGCCCGGAGCTCGAGTCGCGCGGCTACCGCGTGTTCGAGATCTCGACGGTGAGCCACGAGGGCCTTCGCGCCCTCTCCTTCGCGCTCGCCGAGATCGTCGACGCCGAGCGGGCGCGCGTCGCCGCCGAGCAGGAGGTGCGGCCGCGCATCGTCATGCGCCCGCAGCCTGTCGACGAGGCGCCATTCACCATCAAGGCGGAGGGCGGCAGCGACGGGACCTACTACCGGGTGCTCGGCCGCAAGCCGGAGACGTGGGTCGCGCAGACCGACTTCCAGAACGACGAGGCGGTCGGATTCCTCGCGGACCGCCTCGCGAAGCTCGGCGTCGAGGACGGGCTCTTCGCCGCAGGCGCCGTCGCCGGCGACACCGTCGTGATCGGGCCGGGCGACGGCGTCGTGTTCGACTGGGAGCCGACGCTCACCTCGACCGCCGAGCTCGTGACCGCCCCGCGCGGCACCGACGAGCGCCTCAGCCAGGGCGGCCGGGCGACGCGCCGGGAGCGCCGGGAGCAGTACTACGAGCGCATGGACGGGAAGGCCGCGGCGCGCGCCGAACTCGAGGCCGAGCGCGAGGCCGGGCTGTGGACAGAGGACCGCGACCGCGAAGGAGAAGACGATTAGCACCCGCACCGCTGTGACCGAGGCCAAGCGCATCGTCGTGAAGGTCGGCTCCTCGTCGATCAGCGGCGAGAACTCATGGCAGATCGCCCCGCTGGTGCTCGCGCTGGCCTCCGCGCACCGCCGCGGCGTCGAGGTCGTGCTCGTCTCCTCCGGCGCGATCGCGACCGGCATGCCCTTTCTCGAGCTCGACGCGCGGCCGGACGACCTCGCGACGCAGCAGGCGGCCGCCGCCGTGGGCCAGAGCGTGCTCGTGCACCGCTACCAGGCCGCCCTCGACCCTTACGGCATCGTCGCGGCGCAGGTGCTGCTCACCGCGGGCGACGTGGACGACCCGACGCATCGCGGGAACGCGCGGCGCGCGATGGAGCGCCTGCTCGAGCTGCGCATCCTTCCCATCGTGAACGAGAACGACACGGTCGCGACGCAGGAGATCCGCTTCGGCGACAACGACCGCCTCGCGGCCCTGGTCGCCAGGCTGATCGGCGCCGAGGTGCTCGTCCTGCTCTCGGACGTCGACGCGCTCTACACGAAGCCGCCGCAGCAGCCGGGCGCCGAGCAGATCCCGTACGTCGGTCTCGGCGACGAGCTCGAGGGGGTCGAGATCGGCTCGACGACGGTGAACGGCGTCGGCACCGGGGGGGCGGAGACAAAGGTGTCGGCCGCGCGTCACGCCGCGCAGGCCGGGATCGCCGTCGTGCTGACGTCGACGCACCTCGTCGCGGACGCGCTGGACGGGGCATCCGTCGGCACCTACTTCGAGCCTGCTCGGAACTAGACTGACGCGCATGTCTCTGCTCGACAGCGCAACGGCCCCCGCGGCGGAGGAGTTCGACTCGCCCGCGTTCTACGCCGAGCTCGAGGCCGCGAAGACGGCGGCGCGCGCTCTCGCGACGATGAACTCCGCCGCGAAGGACGCGGCGCTCGAGTCCGTCGCGCACGAGCTGCTCGAGCATGTGGACGAGATCGTCGCCGTCAACGCGGAGGATCTGGAGCGCGGCCGTCGCAACGGGCTCTCCTCCGGGCTTCTCGACCGGCTGACACTCACGCCCCAGCGCGTGCACGGCCTCGCCGACGCCGTGCTCGACATCGTCGGAATCGCCGACCCCGTCGGCGAGTCGGTGCGCGGGAAGACCCTTCCGAACGGCGTGCACCTGGAGCAGGTGCGGGTCCCGTTCGGCGTCGTCGGCGCGATCTACGAGGCCCGGCCGAATGTCACCGTTGACATCGCGGCGCTCGCGCTGAAGAGCGGCAACGCCGCCGTCCTGCGCGGCGGGTCGGCGGCAGAGCGCACCAACGCGGCCCTCGTCGCCGTGCTCCAGCGGGCGCTCGCGGGGACTGGACTCCCCGAGGCATCCGTGCAGACCATCGATCGATTCGGTCGCCGCGGCGCGACCGAGCTGATGCGGGCAAGAGGCTACGTCGATCTGCTCGTGCCGCGCGGCAGCGCGCAGCTGATCCAGACCGTGGTCACCGAGTCGACCGTGCCGGTGATCGAGACCGGTGCGGGCGTCGTGCACATCGTGCTCGACGCGACAGCGCCGGAGGACTGGGCCGTCGACATCGTTCGCAACGCGAAGGTGCAGCGCCCGAGCGTCTGCAACGCCGTCGAGACGCTGCTGGTGCATGCGGATGCCGCCGAGCGACTCCTTCCGCCCGTGCTCGGCGCCCTGCGGGCAGACGGGGTGACGATCCACGCCGACGCGCGCGCCCGCGAGATCTTCCCCGACGCGGTGCCCGCGAGCGAGGACGATTGGGCCACCGAGTACATGAGCCTCGACCTCGCCGTTCGCGTCGTCGCCGACCTCGATGAGGCCATCGAGCACATCCGGCGGTACTCCACGAGCCACACCGAGTCGATCGTGACCAACGATCTGGCGAACGCCGAGCGCTTCCTGGCCGAGGTCGACTCGGCCGTCGTCATGGTCAACGCGTCGACCCGCTTCACCGACGGCGGCGAGTTCGGCTTCGGCGCCGAGGTGGGCATCTCCACCCAGAAGCTGCACGCGCGCGGCCCCATGGGTCTTCCCGAGCTCACCAGCACCAAGTGGCTCGTGCGCGGCTCCGGCCAGATCCGTCGATAGACTGGCTCCGACGCCACGTCGAAAGGAAACGAAACCGCCATGCTGCACTCCGCCGTCCTCGCCGCGTTCGAGTACACCGAGCACGAGCTTCCGATCCCGGCGATCGTCTACGGCATCATCGGCGCGATCGTCTTCGTCTTCCTCGGTGCCGTCACCTGGAGCTACCGGGACGTTTCGCGCCGCCACGCCGCCGCTCACGACCCCCAGGCCGCCCAGCACATGACCTCCACGGGGTCCGAGTCGCACGGCGGCGGCCACCCGGGCCACCACTAGGGCCGGCAGCCGCGCTTCGCAGATGGTCGTGCCGCAGCTCGGCCGCCGACGCGTCGGGGTCATGGGTGGGACGTTCGACCCGATCCACCACGGCCACCTCGTCGCAGCGAGTGAGGTCGCCCAGTCGTTCGGGCTCGACGAGGTCGTGTTCGTCCCGACCGGCCAGCCCTGGCAGAAGGGCCCGGTGACGCCCGCCGAGCACCGCTACCTGATGACGGTCATCGCGACGGCCTCCAACCCGCGCTTCACGGTGAGCCGGGTCGACATCGACCGGCCTGGCCCGACCTACACGATCGACACGCTGCGCGACCTCAAGGCCGAGCGCCCCGACGACGAGCTCTACTTCATCTCCGGTGCGGACGCGATCGCCCAGATCCTCACCTGGCACGACGTCGACAAGCTCTGGGAGCTCGCTCATTTCGTCGCTGTGAGTCGTCCGGGACATGAACTGAGCATTACGGGATTGCCCAAGGGCGACGTAAGCTTGTTGGAGGTTCCGGCACTGGCGATCTCCTCCACGGATTGCCGCAGCCGGGTGAGCAGGGGCTTCCCCGTCTGGTACCTGGTGCCCGACGGCGTTGTCCAGTACATCTCCAAGCACCATCTGTATCGGAGCGTGGCATGAC
>Ga0164242_10001763_pt1 | contig 25401 bp, 18 predicted proteins | sample OricomgcompostMG_FD_108783 | JGI IMG/M metagenome (GOLD analysis project Ga0164242, IMG submission 108783) | Miracle-Growth compost microbial communities from Emeryville, California, USA - Original compost - Miracle growth compost (MG) ...
CCAGGTGGCGCCCTGCACGGCACACCACCACGGTGTCGCGTCGGGCCGCGGACTGATCCTGCGGATCGCGGCCGGCAGGAATCCGGCGAAGACGAAGCTCCAGCCGAAGTTCTCGGCCTCGGTCCGGTGTCCGGTCGCCGCGACGAACCGGGCGAACTGGTCATTGGTCACCGCGGTCGCGCCGATCGCGAACGGATCGAGCCGGACCCGGCGGACCGGCCCCTCGGCGTCCTCGGGAAAACCCTCGGCGTCCTCGGTTCCCATCCAGAACTGCCCGCCCGGCAGCTCGATCACCTCGCCGCGGTCCGGCGACCGGTCGATCTGCCCGGGCCGGGGCGGCTCGCCGTGCACCCGGGAGGGCGTGATGTCCCTGGTCACCGGGGCAGGGCCGTCGGCACGGCCGCCCGGGGCACAACAGGACGCGTGATCATGCACGCGCCAACGGTATAGCCCAGTTCCGCGTGAACTCCTGCCGCCTGGATGACCGGATTCGCCGCGTTCTGGCCGGATCCGAGACTTCGGACGGCCGAAATTCACGATGTCCACAGCCGAACACCGGATCCGAGCCCTGTCCACAGATCGGCGGAGCCGACGGCACACCGAGCCCGGACGTTCGCAATGTTCCAGCGTGAAGGCAGACATCGACCAGCTGCTTCGGCTCAACCGGGGGATCCTGCGCCGGGCGGACCATCCGGAGATCAGGCGCAGGCTCGACGGCCTGGTGTATCGCAACGTGCTGTGCAGTCCGCTCCCCGGGATCATCTGCGTTCCGGGCGCAACCGACGAGTTGGCTGGTGCGGTGCGCGCTGGATGGCTGTGGGCCGGCCCCGATTGGGTGTTGCTCGGACGTGCCGCAGCCCGGTTGAGCTTCTGGCCCGAGGCCGAGGTGTCCGTGTTCCAGTTCGCCGTTCCGCGTGACCACCAGAGTGATCGGCCGCCGTGGAGCCTCACCCACCGCCGTATCCCGCCGGAACTGATCCGCCGACACGAAGGCGTCCAGATCTCCTCGCCGGCGCTGACCGCGGTCGATCTGGCCGCCGGCCCGGACGGCGGCGACGTCATCGACCGGGCTCTGCGGTCCCGACAGACCACGATCGCCGAACTGCGTCGAGCGCTCTCACTCACTCCCCGCCGGGCCGGGAATCCGATCCGCCGACAGCTTCTCCTCGACTCACGGGACAGCCCGTGGTCGGAGGGCGAACGGCTGTTGCATCGGCTGTTGCGCGCCAACCACATCCCGGGCTGGACGACCAACCAGTGGGTGAAGCTGCCGGATCTTTCGCCCGGCCGCGGCGCGTACGTCGACGTGTTGTTCCGGAAGCAGAAGGTCGCGGTCGAGGTCGACGGCTACCAGTTCCACTCCGACCGCCCGGCGTTCGAAGGAGACCGTCGACGACGCAACGAGCTGGTCCTCGCCGGCTACCTCGTGCTCAACGTCACCTGGGCGCAGTTGGTCGACGACCCCGACTGGGTGATCGCCTGTATCCGCCGGGCTCTGGCGCGGCGGGCGTGAACTTCGACCACCTGAGCTCACCATGCGTCAGCACGGGTTTCGTGCACTTCGGGCGGCAGGAATACTCACCGACGCCAACTGGCATGATCACCCCATGGGCGACTTTGTGGCAGCGATTGATCACGGGACCACCAGCACGCGGTTCATGGTGTTCGACCACAGCGGCAAGGAGATCGGCAAGCACCAGAGCGAACACGCCCAGATCATGCCGCGGGCCGGCTGGGTGGAACACGACCCGATGGAGATCATCGACCGCACCACGGAGGTGATCGTTTCCACGCTGCAGCAGCTGCAACTGGATGCCTCGGAGCTGATCGCGCTGGGCATCACCAATCAACGGGAGACGGCAGTGGTGTGGAACCGGCGGACCGGCCGGCCCTACTACAACGCCATCGTCTGGCAGGACACCCGCACCGATCGGCTCGCAGCCACGCTGGATCGGGACGGCCGCGGTGACGTGATCCGCCGGAAGGCAGGCATCCCGCCGGCGACGTACTTCTCCGCGGGGAAGGTGCAGTGGATCCTCGACAACGTCGACGGCGTCCGGGAGGACGCGGAGAAGGGCGAGGCGATCTTCGGCACAACCGACAGCTGGCTGTTGTGGAATCTCACCGGCGGTCCCGACGGCGGCGTCCACGCGACCGACGTCACCAACGCCTCCCGCACCATGCTGATGGACCTGGAGACCCTGGACTGGGACGACGAGCTGCTGGGCTTCTTCGCCATCCCCCGGCAGATGCTGCCGGAGATCCGTTGCTCGTCGAACCCGGAATTCTTCGGCCACACCCGGGCGGACGGGCCGCTGGGTCGGGAGGTTCCGCTGGCCGGAATGCTCGGTGATCAACAGGCGGCGATGGTCGGCCAGGTCTGCCTGGAGGCCGGGGAGGCCAAGAACACCTACGGCACCGGCAACTTCCTGCTGATGAACACCGGTACCGAACTCGTCCGCTCCGACAACGGCCTGTTGACCACCGTGTGTTACCAGTTCGGCGACGCCTCCCCGGTCTATGCCCTGGAGGGCTCGATCGCGGTCACCGGTTCTGCCGTGCAGTGGCTGCGGGACCAGCTCAAGATCATTTCCTCGGCCGAGGACAGTGAAACCCTGGCGCGTACCGTCGACGACAACGGCGGGGTCTACTTCGTGCCGGCGTTCTCCGGCCTCTTCGCACCGTACTGGCGCTCGGACGCCCGCGGCGCGATCGTCGGCCTCTCCCGGTTCAACACCGGCGGACACATCGCCCGGGCGACGCTCGAGGCGATCTGCTATCAGAGCAAGGACGTCGCCGATGCGATGGAGAAGGACTCCGGGGTCCACCTCGACGTGCTGAAGGTCGACGGCGGTATCACTGCCAACGAGTTGTGCATGCAGATCCAGGCCGACGTCCTCGGTGTCGAGGTCAGCCGGCCCGAGGTTGCCGAGACAACCGCCCTCGGCGCGGCGTATGCCGCCGGCCTGGCGACCGGATTCTGGAAGGACGCCGGAGAGCTTCGGGAGAACTGGCACGAGGGCCGGCGATGGACGCCGCAGTCGACGGCCGAGGACCGGGCAGCGGGGTATGCCGGGTGGCGCAAGGCCGTTGATCGCACCCTGGACTGGGTTGAGGTGGATTCGCGATAGCGTCGGTGCATGCCGACTCATCCGCAGGTTCGGGCGGCCCGGGACTTCCTGCTCCTGCACCGCAGCGACTACGAGACCGCGTACGCCGGCTTCAGGTGGCCGGAGCTGCCACTGTTCAACTTCGCCACCGATTGGTTCGACGGGCTGGCCGAGGAAGCGCCGGAGCAGATCGCTCTCCGGGTCATCGACGCGGCCGACGACGGCAGCATCGGTCGCGACCGGGCGCTGACCTTCGCCGAACTGCGCGACCGTTCGGTCGCGGCCGCCCACTGGCTGACCGGTCTCGGGGTTCGCCGCGGGCACCGGATCCTGCTGGTCCTGGGCAACTGCGTTCCGCTCTGGGAGATCATGCTCGCCGCGATCCGGATCGGCGCAGTGATCATCCCGGCGACCCCGCAGCTGTCCCCCGGTGATCTTGCCGACCGGGTGGACCGCGGCGCAGCCAGGATCCTGATCGCCGACTCCGGTGATCATCAGAAGTTCGAGTCGCTGCAGGTCGCCTACGGCAAGGTCGCGGTCGACGGCGCCGGCTCGGGTGCACCGACGCCCGAGGGCTGGCACGACTACGCCACGGTACAGGTCGACCCCTCCGCCGACCGGCACTTCCCCGGCGCGAGCAAGGCCGAGGACCCGCTGCTGCTCTACTTCACCTCGGGCACCACGGCGTTGCCGAAGCTGGTCGAGCACACCCAGGTCTCCTACCCCATCGGTCATCTGAGCACGATGTTCTGGATGGGCCTGCAGCCGGGCGACGTGCATCTGAACATCAGTTCGCCGGGCTGGGCCAAACACGCCTGGAGCAGCTTCTTCGCCCCCTGGCTGGCCGGGGCGTCGGTGCTCGTCTACAACTACCAGCGGTTCAAGCCGACCGGCCTGCTGGAGGTGCTGCAACAGACCGGTGTGACCACGTTCTGCGCGCCGCCGACCGTCTGGCGGATGCTCATCCAGACCGATCTGGCCTCGGCGAGGACGTCGATCCGCGAGGCGTTCTCGGCCGGTGAGCCGCTGAATCCCGAGGTCATCGAGCAGGTGCGTACGGCCTGGGGCCTGACGATCCGCGACGGCTACGGGCAGACCGAGACGTCGGCCCAGGTCGGCAACCCACCCGGCGTTCCGCTGAAGCTCGGCTCGATGGGCCGCCCGCTGCCGGGCTACACCGTCCGACTGGTCGACCCGGCCACCGGCGAGACGCGGACGGACGAGGGTGAGTTGTGCCTCGAGCTCGAGCCCCGCCCGCTGCCGTTGATGACCGGCTACAAGGAAAGGGCCGAGGTCTTCGACGACGCCAAGAACGAACAGGCGTTCCGCGGCGGGGTCTATCACACCGGCGACGTGGTCAGCATCGACCAGGACACCTACCTGACCTACATCGGCCGGGCCGACGACGTGTTCAAGGCCAGCGACTACCGGATCAGCCCGTTCGAGCTGGAGTCGGTGCTGATCGAGCATCCGGCGGTGGCCGAGGCCGCCGTCGTGCCGCACCCGGATCCGGTCCGGCTCGCCGTTCCGAAGGCGTACATCGTGCTCGCGGCCGGCCGGCAGCCGGATGCCGACACCGCCCGGGACATCTTCGCCTTCGTGAAGAGCCAGTTGGCGCCGTACAAGCGGATCAGGATCGTGGAGTTCGCCGAACTGCCCAAGACGATCAGCGGAAAGATCCGCCGGGTCGAATTGCGGCGCGCCGAGGAGACACGCACCGGTCGCGGCGACCACGAGTTCTACGCCAACGACTTCGACTGAACGGGGAACGGGGTGAGCAAGGACGAGCCGGGGGCCGGCGTCGGAGATGTCCTGGGCGACTATCTCGGCGTGCAGTGCGAGGTGTTGTTGTCGATCAACGCCGAACTGGAGAACGCGCTGGCCGGCGAATCGGCGCCGGACGGGGACGCGATCACCGAGGACCAGATCCACGACGCCCGGGTGGCCTGTCGCCGGTTGCGCAGCCTCACCCGGATCTTCCCCGATGTGTTCGCCGCGCCGGAGGCGGAACGGCTGTCCGACGCCGCGCAATGGTACGGGCTGACCCTGGGCGCGGTGCGTGATCTTGATGTGCTGCGCGTCCGTCTGCCCGCGGCACTGGACCAGTTGGACGACGATCTGGTGCTGGACGACGCGCGCGGTGAACTGCAGCGGCAACTGGACAACCGTCGCGGGACGGCGTTGGCCGGGCTGCGCGATGCGATGCGCGACCCGCGGTACGCCGACTTCGCCGATCAGCTGCACCGTTGGAAGAGCAGCCCGCCCTGGACACCCCGGGCGGACCGGCCGGCCGGCAAGGTCGCCAAGTATGTGACGAAGGCCGACCGACGGCTGGCCCGACGGCTCACCCGTGCGGTCACCGCGATCACCGCCGACGACCCGGAGGCCGACGAACTGATCCACTCCGCGCGCAAGGCCGGCAAACGGGCCAGGTACGCGACCGAGGCGGCGCTGGAGGTCCTCGGTCCCGCCGCGGAGCGCATCGTCGCCGAGCGTAAGGAGTTGCAGGACCTGCTCGGCGACTACCAGGACAGCCGGCTGGCCTCGGTGTTCCTGCGCGACGTCGGCGGGATCCCGGGCCGCAACGGTTTCACCTTCGGCGTGCTCTTCGCCGGCGAGGCCCAGCACCGCCGCCGGCTCCGCAAACGGATCGTCAAGCGGACCAAACACCTCCGCTGACCTCTGCCGAGGGGTCGGATAATCCCTCATCTGTGCGGCGTGTCGTGCCGCTCCGCCCTCCCCGGCGAGCCATTTCCCGGTTTTTCCCGTCGCTGAGAGACAATCGCCCAAGCTTCGAACCTGAGGAGTTAACGACCCACGATGGCTGCTCGCAAGACCAAGACGCCACCCCCGGACGACGCCGCGGAGCGGATCGTCGACATCGACGTCCGCTCCGAGATGGAGACCAGCTACCTGGAGTACGCCTACTCGGTGATCTACACGCGGGCGCTTCCGGACGCCCGGGACGGGCTCAAACCGGTGCAGCGGCGCATTCTCTACTCGATGCGGGACATGCGGGTCTACCCCGACCGCCCGCACGTCAAGTGCGCCCGGGTCGTCGGCCAGGTGATGGGCGTGCTGCACCCGCACGGTGACGGCGCGATCTACGACGCCCTGGTCCGGATGGCCCAGCCCTGGGTGATGCGGTTGCCAGTGGTCGACGGCCACGGCAATTTCGGTTCGCTGGACGCCGGCCCGGCCGCCATGCGCTACACCGAGTGCCGGATGGCGCCGGCCGCGATGGCGATGACCGACGGCCTGGACAAGGACACCGTCGACTTCAAGAGCAACTACGACGGCAAGGAGACCGAGCCGGTCGTCCTGCCCGCCGCCTTCCCCAACCTGCTGGTCAACGGCGCGAACGGTATCGCGGTCGGGATGGCGACCAACTGCGCTCCGCACAACCTCGTCGAGGTGGTGCAGGCGCTGCGGCACCTGCTGAAGCACCCCAACGCCACCCTCGACACCTTGATGCGGTTCATCCCCGGTCCCGATCTGCCCACCGGCGGCAAGATCATCGGTCTGGACGGCATCCGGGAGGCGTACGAGACCGGCCGGGGTTCCTTCAAGATCAGGGCGACGGCGCGGGTCGAGCAGGTCACCCCGCGGCGCAAGGGCATCGTGATCACCGAGCTGCCCTACAACGTCGGCCCGGAGAAGATCATCGAGCAGGTCAAGACCCTGGTCGGATCCAAGAAGCTGCAGGGCATCGCGGATCTCAAGGACCTCACCGACCTGGCCAACGGCACCCGGCTGGTGATCGAGGTCAAGAACGGTTTCAACCCCGATGCCCTGCTGGAGCAGCTCTACCGGCTGACCAAGCTGGAGGACTCGTTCTCGATCAACGCCGTGGCGCTGGTCGAGGAACAGCCGCGCGCCCTTCCGCTGAAGGAGATGCTCGAGGTCTACCTGAAGCATCGGCTCGAGGTCGTCCTGCGCCGGACCACCTTCGACCGGGACAAGGCGGCCGAACGACTGCACCTGGTCGAGGGGCTGTTGATCGCGATCGTCGACATCGACGACGTGATCGCGATCATCCGCGGCTCCGACGACGCCGCAGCGGCCCGGGCCCGGTTGATCGAGGTCTTCGAGCTCACCGAGACCCAGGCGAACTTCATCCTGGATATGCAGCTGCGCCGGCTGACCAAGTACTCCAAGATCGAACTGGAGCAGGAACGCGATCAGCTGCAGAACACCATCGCCGAGCTGACCGGGATCATCGAGAACGATGATCAGCTGCGTACCCTGGTCGGCAACGAGCTGGCCGAGGTGGCCAAACAGTTCGGCACCCCGCGTCGCACCATCCTGCTGTCGTCCAGCGGCGTCACCGCAACGGCCAACGCGGCACCGCTGGAGGTGCCGGACGACCCGTGCTGGGTGTTGCTCTCCTCCGCCGGGCTGCTGGCCCGGACCGAGAACGCCGAACCGCTGCCGACCGAGGGCGGCCGGAGCAACCATGACGTGATCGTCTCCGCGGTCCGGACCACCGCCCGTGGCGAGTACGGTCTGCTCACCAGCGCCGGCCGGTTGATCCGCGGCAACGCCCTTGACCTGCCGACGGTTCCGGTCACTGCCAACGCGCCGAACCTGCAGGGCGGCGCGCATGTTGCCGAGCTGATCGCGGCCGCCGAACCCGGCGAGCGGATCCTTGCCCTGACCAGGTTGGGTGAGGAAGCAGGCACCGTCGCGCTCGGCACCCGGCGGGGCATCGTGAAACGGGTCAATCCCGAGGTCCTCACCCGGGATGCCTGGGACATCATCCGGCTCGAGGACGGCGACGAGGTGGTCGGCGCGCTGGAACTTGCCGACGACAGCGCGGAGTTGATCTTCATCTCCGACGAGGCGCAGTTGCTGCACTTCCCGGCTTCCTCGGTACGCCCCCAGGGCCGCTCCGGCGGCGGTATCGCCGGGATCAAACTGGCTGCCGGCCGGTCGGTGACCTTCTTCGGTGCCGTCCCCGCCGGCGCGGAGGCGATCGTGGTGACGGTCGCCGGCAGCAGCGACGCGTTGCCCGGCACCGACGCCGGATCGATCAAGGTCACCGGGTTCGCCGAGTATCCCGGCAAGGGTCGGGCCACCGGAGGCGTACGCTGCCACCGCTTCCTGAAGGGCGAGGACACTCTGCACTTCGCCTGGGCGGGGCAGACGCCTGCGGTGGCCGCAGCCGACAGCGGCGCGCCGATCGACCTGCCGCCGGCAGACGGTCGCCGCGACGGTTCCGGCCAGCCCGCGGCACAGCCGATCGCCGCCGCAGCGACCCGGGTCGTCGGCCGGTAGCCGGGGCAGGTCGCCGACTCACTTGGCGACCGGTTCCAGGTTCCCGCTCAGCATCGCCAGGATGACCACGTTGTCGGCATACAACGAGTTGGTGATCAGCGGATCATCGTTGGTCGGGAAGTTCTTCACCCGCACGCCGTTCAGGGCCGGGGAGTTTCCGAGCCGTTCGAAGAGCGGAATGATCGGCAACTCGGTGTTGAAGATCCTGGCCAGCTTGGTGGTGTTGGCGATCAGTGCATCCTGGTCGATGCCGCTGCCGGTGGCCTCGATCAACTTCTGGATGTCGACCTTGCCGAAGCCGGCGACGTTCCGCTTCAGCGCATAGTCGATGCCACGGCCACCGTTGTTCTTGGCCAGCGGATAGTTGTAGTTGAGGAACGCGGCGACGAAGGAGAAATACGGATACGGCTGGGCGGAATTGCCCCAGGCCTGGATCGCCAGCTGGAAATCCCCCTTGTAGACGTTGATCGGCTGTTGCGTGGAGACCACACCGCGGAGCTTGATCGGAATGCCGAACTTGGTCAACTGCTCGCCGAGGTCCTTCGCCGCTCCGCTCCAATCGGCGTAGTCGGAAGGGAAAAGCAGCTCGTACGCCGCCGGCTTCCCGTTCGGCAGCCGCCAGGAGTTGCCGGCCTTCTTCCAGCCCGCCGCCTCCAGCAACGACGCAGCCTTGTCCTGGTCGTAGGCGTAGTCGTTCAATGACGACTTCTGGTCAGGACTCACCCAGCCGTCGACCAGGAAGTCGGAGAATCCGCTGTAGTACTTGGTCGGCCGTCCGGACGGGCCGAGGGCCGCGGTGCCGTTGCGGGCATGATCGATAGCGTGGTTCAACGCCTGCCGGACCCGGACGTCGCGGAACTCCGGTTGCTTGTCGAAGCTCATGTAGAGCGCGGGACCGGAGTAGGTCGGCGGTCGGAGGATCTCATATCCGAGGTTCTCGAACTGCTGGGCCGAGGCGACCGGGAAACCGTTGGTGGCATAGTCGATGTCCTTGCTGAGCACCAGCGGCGTCACTTCGGGCGTCTCACCGTTGTAGATCACGATCTTGTCGAACTTGACCCGGTCGGCGGCGTAGCCGTGGGTGTTCTTGATCAGGGTCAGCTGGGTGTTGGTCATCGACTGGTAGTCGATGGTGAACGGGCCGCTGGCGATGTACTTGTCCGGCTGGAACTTGACCAGCTTGGTGTTCAACGCCGACGCCGGATCGGACGATGCCGATCCGCCGCCCTCGGCGATCTTGCGTGCCTCTTCGGCGATCTCGCCGTACTGCTGGGTCGGAATGATGTTGCTGTGCAGCAGATACCGTTCCACCACCGGTGCCGGCTGGTTCATCTTCATCGTGAACGTGTTGTCGTCAGGCGCGGCGATCTTGTCGATGTAATCCCACAGCGGCGAGCCGAGCACCCATTGGCACCAGAACGTCGTCAGATAGTCCTGTGCGGTGAGCGGCTTGCCGTCGCTCCAGCTGAGGTCCGGTTTGATCTTGACCGTGTAGGTGTTGGTCGGCTTGTCCAGATCGAACGAGTCGACCAGGTAGAGGTCCCAGGTCTGCTCCTTCCAGTGGTAGAAGGCACTGGGCAGCATCACCAGGTCGCCGTAGTTGCCGGAGAACAGGATCGCGTTCGGGATCTTGACGAAGGGCTGGCCGGCGCAGTTGTAGTTGCCCTGGGGCGCGGGCAGGTAGAGCGTACCGGCGTGGAACTCGCCACCGGTGCTGGACGCGTCCTGGCCGGACTCCGCTCCGGGCTTCGGCTTGGCCGGTGCGCATCCGGCACCGACGGCGCCGACCGCCCCCAGTGACGACAGGCCGACCAGTCCGAACAGGTTGCGGCGGGACATGCCGTTCGGTTCACTCATCGCACTCCTTGTTGGTGTGTAGGGCCGGCTCGTGGCCGGTGTCGGATCGACCGGAAGGCGACCGTGCCACCCGGTTTCCCCCGCAGTAGACGTCGAGCAGTTCAAGATCGGCCGAAAGCACGAGCAGGTCGGCCCGATAGCCAGGTCGCAGTGCCCCCCGATCGGTCAGTCCTGCTGCCGCAGCAGGAGTTTCGCCGGCCATCCGGAAGGCATCGACCAGTCCGACGCCGACCTCGGTGATCATGGTTCGTACGCAGTCGAGCAGGAATGCCGACGAGCCGGCAAGGCTGCCGGTGCCGGCGCGGCGCACAACGCCGTCGACCACGTCCACTTCCCGGCCGGCGAAGTGGTAGTTGCCGTCGCCCAGGCCGGCGGCGATCGACGCGTCGGTGACCAGGACGGTCCGGCGGCCCTGATCGACTTCGGCGGCCAGCGCCAGCACCGGCGGCAGGATGTGGTGTCCGTCGGCGATCAGTTCGTAGCTGACCCGCCGGTCGGTCAAGGCAGCAGCGATCGGTCCGGGATTGCGATGTTCCAGCGGGGCCATGCCGTTGAACAGATGGGTCACGTGCCGGGCTCCGGCATCGATCGCCGCGATCACCTGGCCGTGCGCCGCGTCCGTGTGTCCGATGGCGAACCGGCAGCGGTCCGAGTACTGCCCGATCAACCCCACCGCGCCGTCCAGCTCCGGTGCGATGGTCATCATGATCGGGATCCGACCCGCAGCCTCCAGCAGCCGGCCGGTCAACACCGGGTCCGGGTCCAGCAACGCGGACTCCAGTTGTGCACCACGACGGACCGGAGACAGGAACGGACCCTCCAGATGCAGCCCGGCGAGATTGGCGGGCCCACCCTCCCGGACGGCCGCTCCGATCACCGTGGCCGCGGTGATCATCAGGTCTGCCTCCACCGTGGACACCGACGCCAGCATCGACGTCGTACCGTGCCGCAGGTGCATGGCGGTCACCAGTTCCAGATCATCCCGGGAGCCGGAGTAGACGACCGCGCCGGCGGCTCCGTGGCAGTGCACGTCGACCAGGCCCGGTGCGAGATAGCGGCCGGCAAGATCGACCAGCCTTTCCGACGCCGGCGGCCGACCGGGTCCGAGGCCGGTGATCCGGTCGCCGTCGACGGTCAGCCAGCCGTGCAGGATCCCGTCGGGCAACAGGATCCGGGCGTCGATGAAGGTCGTGTTGATCATGACGACTCCCGGGGTGCGAGCAGGTCGACCGCTGCAGTGGCGCAGGCCGTCGACCCACCGAAGGTCCGGATCCACGCCCTGGTTCCGAAGAAATCGCGATGTACCGATCCCATGTCAAGGACGATCACGTCCTTGGTGGTCTCCAGGATGTCGTCCAGCACCCGCTGCTGCCAGTCGTGGCGGTGCGGGCTGCGGACCAGCAGGACGACGTCACCGTCATCGCCGTACTCGGAGCGGAACTCCGAGATTCCGGCGCGCAGCATGCCCTCCCCGTTGTACGTCTCCCCCGCGACGGCGATCCGCTCCACGGTGAGCCCGCGGGCTTCCAGCAGCCCTTCCACGTCGCCGTGCCCGCGCCCGGCGGCCGGGGAGATCCCGGGTTCCAGGCGGACGACCAGTACCGCCGACCCGTGCAACTGAGGTTGACCGTCGGCCTCGAGGGCCCGGCGGGCGAGTCGGAGGCCGATCCCTGGGTCGGGTCCGCCGGTGACCGTCGGCTGTCGTGAGCCGATCCGCTGCAGCCGTTCGGCCGACCGCTGCAACTGCTGGTGATCAAGCTCGCCGGCTGCAACGGCTGCGGTGATCGCCGCGACGCAGGTCTCGACATCGTCGCCGAAGGACCACGATCCCAGGCAGAGAGCGTCGGCGCCGGCCTGCAGGGCCAGCACCGCGGCCAGGGGCAGATCCGCCACCCGGGCGACTCCTTGCATCTCCAGCGCGTCGGTGATCACCACCCCGTCGTAGCCGAGTTCCTCGCGCAGCAGTCCGGTGATCACCGGTTTGCTGATCGAGGCGGGATAGTCGTCCAGGGCCGGGATCCGCGGGTGGGAGACCATGATCGAATCCACTCCTGCCGCGATCACCGCACGGAACGGATCGAGGTAGGAGTCGACCAACTCCTGCCGGGACAGTTCCAGATTCGGCGTGCCCAGGTGGGCATCCGTGCCGCTCAGCCCATGGCCCGGGAAATGCTTGGCGCAGGCGCTGACGCCGGTGGACTGTAGGCCGTCGACCCAGGCGGCCGCATGCCGGCTCACCCGGGCACGATCATTGCCGAAACAGCGCACACCGTTGGGACTCATCGGATTGACTGCCACGTCGATCGCCGGAGCGAAGTCCCAGTCCACCCCGAGGCTGCGCAGGGCCAGGCCGAGTTGCACCGCGCACTCCCGGGTGACGTCGAGATCATCGATCCGACCCAGCGCGAGGTTGCCGGGCGTAGTGATCACTCCGGTGGCCTCGAGCCGGCTGACGTCGCCGCCCTCCTCGTCGACGGCGATGTGCAGTCCGCCCGCCAGGTCGCGCAGCTCGCTGGTCAGCCGGCGCAGTTGATCGGCGGAGGTCGCCTCCCGGCCGAAGAGCACGAATCCACCCAAGCCTGCGGCGACCGGCCGGTGGATCCACCGCGGCACGGTCGGTCGGCCCAGGGAGGGGAACAACACGGCGTGGGCGAGGCTTTCGACGCTCTTCATCACGACTCCTCTCGTTGGTCGTCAGGTGCCCGGTCGAAGAGATCGGTGACCATGACCCGGTCCACCTCGATCGCATCGAGGTGCTCGGGTTGGACGCCCAGGACCCGGTACAGCGCATCCAGCGCCGAGGCCAGCGCCCCGTACAGGCCGGCGTGATCACCCAGCGAGGTGCGCCGCAGGTTGATCGGGACACCGACGATCCCGGCCACCTCGCCGCTGACCCGCTGCAACAACGCATCGTCCAGGCCACGGGAGAAACCGCCCGTCACCAGCACCGAGCGCGGTTCGTAGGCCAGCGCGACGATCGCCACGAGATGTACCAGCGCCTCGGTGACCTGCCGATGCAGACCGCTGTGGCGTACCGGGTCGGTGAGCACCTCGCGCGCGTCGGAGATGTCGATACCGCATTCCCGGGCGTAGCCGACCAACCCTGCCCCCGAGACGAGGTCTCGGATCCGGACCTTCGATCCCGGCAGATTCAACCGGCCGAACTCCCCGAGCCGTCCGTCCCGGGTGCGCAGCACCCGGCCGTCGATCGCGGTCGCCGACCCCAGGCCGGTGCCGATCGCCAACAGGCTCACCGTGTCGTCGGGTGCCAGCGAGCCGTACCGCAGTTCGCCGAGCAGCGCGAGATTCGAGTCGTTCTCGATGGCCACCGGCACCGGGAGCGCCCGCTGCAGCTCCTCGATGAAGGCGGTGCCGCGGATCGGCGGGAGGTTCTGCGACGCGACGACCGTGCGGCTGTCGCCGGAGATCGCCCCGGGCAGGCCGATTGCGACGCTCCCCAGTGGGCTGCTCCGGCCGCCCTCACCGAGTTCCGCCACCCGATCGGCGATCCAGCCGGCCAGGTGCGGCCCGTCGAGGTCACTGGGCGTGCGGTGCTCGGACCGGGCGACCGTCCGGCCGAGCAGGTCCGCCAGCACCATCCGGCACCGGCTGCCGCCGAGGTCGACGCCGCACACCCGGCGGGCGCCGGCGACCAGTTGGATGCCGATCGGGGGACGGCCGGGCCCAGGTGGCGGCGTCAGCTCGTGCTCGGTGACCAGACCGGATCCGCGGAGCGCGTCGACGATCCGGAACACCGTGGCGCGACTCAGCCCGGCGCCGTCGATGATCTGGTTGCGGTCCAGCAGGCGGCCGGACAGCAGCACGGACAGCACGGCGCTGCGATTGGTGGGGCGACCGGCAGCAGCCATAATTTCTCTCAGTGTGAACGAAATTAGCTGCCAAGCTAGCGACGCCGTCGCTCCGCTGTCAAGAGTTCAAGATCAACATCTCGCTGCCGCCGAGCAGACGCCGAAGGGCCGCCCCGGCCACATCGCGGGATGTGACCGGAGCGGCCCCTCAACAACGCCTTGGTCGATCAGGCCTTCGGCTCGATCGATCCGGTCAGCATGCCGTAGACGACCGGGTTGTCGGCGTACAGCGAGTTCTGGATGATCGGATCGTCCGGATCCGGGAACTTCGCCACCCGGACTCCGTCGAGCGCCGGCGCATTCGCGTGACGCTCGAACAGCGGCAGGATCGGCAGCAGCGTGTTGAACACGATCGCCAACGTCGTGGCGTTCTTCTGTACCTCAGCCTCGTCGATGCCCTCACCGGACTTGTTGATCAACTCCTGGATGTCGACCGATCCCATCCCCGGCACATTCGTCTTGAGCGGGAAGTTCATGCCCTTGCCACCGACGTTCTTGGTGATCGGGTAGTTCATGTTCAGGAAGTTGGTGACGAAGGAGAAGTACGGGTACGGGTGGGTCGAGCTGCCCCAGGCGTTGATCGCGAGCTGGAAGTTGCTCTTCTGCTCCTGCGGCGTGATCTGCGTCGACTCGATGCCGTGCAAGGTGATCTTGACACCGAACTTCGTCAGCTGCTCGGCCAGGTCCTTGGCCGCACCACTCCAGTCGGCGAAGTCGGACGGGTAGATCAACTCGTATGCCGCCGCCTTGCCGCTGGGCAACTTCCAGGCATTGCCCTGACGCTTCCACCCGGCCGACTCCAGACCCTTGGCCGCGGCATCCTGGTCGAACTGGTACTGCTTCAGCTTGCCCTTGCCGTCGGCGGTGATCCACTGATCGACCAGGTTGTCGGAGAAGCCCGTGTAGTAGGTGATCGGTGTCCCCGACTCACCCAACGCCACCGTGCCGTTCTGCTTGTGGTCGAACGCCTGGATCAGGGCCTGTCGGACCTTGTAGTCCTTGAACTCCGGCACCTTGTCGAAGGAGAAGTACAGCGCCGGGCCGGAGTAGACCGGCGAGCGCAGGATCTTGTAGCCCAACGACTCGAACTGCTTCTCCGACGCGACCGGGAAGCCGTGGGTGGCGTAGTCGACGTCCTTGCTCAGCACCAGCGGCGTGACGGTCGGAGTCTCACCGTTGTAGATCAGCAGCTTGTCGAACCTCACCGTGTCGGCCAACGCACCGCTCTTGACCTTGACCAGGTTGAGCTGGGTGGCATTGATCGTCGCGAAGTCGTAGTTGAACGGACCGTTGGAGATCAGCTTGTCCGGCTTGAAGTTCACCAGATCCTGGTTCAGTTTGGTGAACTCGTCGGAGCTGGTGTCGGCACCGGCATCGATGATCGCCTTGGCCCGGTCGGCGAACTTGCCGAACGTGGTGGTCGAGATGATGTTGCTCTTCAGCAGGTAGCGTTCCACCACCATCGCCGGCTTGTCCATCACGACCGTCACGGTGTTGTCGTCCGGCGCGTCGATCTTGCTGATCTGCTGCCAGAGCTGCCCGTTGAGGGCGAACTGGCAGTAGAAGGTGGTCAGGTAGTCCCTGGAGGTCAACGGCGTACCGTCGCTCCACTTCAGCCCGGACTTGATCTTCAACGTGTAGGTGTTGGAGCCCTTGTCCAGACTGTAGGAGTCGAGCAGGAACAGCTGCCAGGTCTGGTCCTTCCACCGGTAGTAGCCGCTGGGCATGTTGACCAGATCGCTGTACGGGCCGATGACGATGGCGTTCGGCACGCCGACGTACGGCTGGCCCGCGATGTTGAAGTGTCCCTGCGGGGGTTGGGTGTACGGATAGGCGCCGTGGTACTCACCGCCGGAGGCCTGGCCGGAGCCGCCCGAGTTGTTCTTGTCTCCCCCCGTGTTGGTGTTGGCCGGGGCACATGCCGCGGCGGCACCGAGACCTGCGACGCCAACCGTCGACAGGCCCATGATCTGCAACAGATTCCGTCGGGACACGCCCTTTGGTTCAGTCACAAGTCCTCCTTGTAGGAAGTCGGGCGGGTGATACAACGGGCACCAAGGATGCCCGCCCCGACGAGGGACCCGCCCAGGATCAGATTGATAATGGTTATCACGAACTCGTCAGTACCGGGCCTGACGAGGAACAACAGAAGCACTGATCCCGCCAGAAGGAAGGACCCGAGCATGATCGCGGCCTTGGCCGCCATGGCGAGCACAGCTAACTGCTGACTGCCGCCGGCATATCGGGAGCCCCGCGATGCGCTTCCCGGGCCACCACGTGGCAGGCGACTTCGCGCCGGGAATCGATCAAGCTGAGCTCAGGTGAGATTACGTCGCAGAGGCCCTCCTCGAACAACGGACAGCGTGGATGGAAGGTGCAGCCGCTGGGCAGCGCCGCAAGGCTCGGAATGTCGGCACTGCGCAGGCCGCCGCCCGGAAGCTTCTGGGCAGCGATATCGGGATCCGGCTCCGGCACCGCGTTCAGCAGCGCGCGGGTGTAGGGGTGTTCCGGATCGTTGATCACCTGCTGGGTAGGGCCGTACTCGACCACCCGCCCGAGGTACATCACCGCCGTCCTGCCCTCCCAGCCGAAGTACTTGGCGATCGCCAGGTCGTGGGTGATGAAGATGAAACCGACGCCGAGTTCGTCACGAAGCCGGCCGAGCATGTTCAACATGCCGACCCGGATCGACACGTCGAGCATCGAGGTCGACTCGTCGGCGATGATCAGCTTGGGATTCAGCGACAGTGCCCGGGCCACCGAGACCCGCTGCCGTTGGCCGCCGGACAGCTGGTGCGGGAATTTGCCCAGGTAACTTTCCGGCGGCGTCAGGTCGACCCGACGGAGCAGCTCCGCGGCCTGCTCCCAGGCCTGGTGGTTGTTCTTGGCCAGGCCGTGTTTGCGCAACGGCGCCGACACCGACTTGAAGACGCTGCGAATCGGGTTCAGCGAGGCGTACGGGTCCTGGTGGACGTACTGCACCGCGGTGCGGAACTCGGCGAAGCGATCCTTGTCCATCCCCCAGATGTCCTCGCCGTTGTAGGCGACGCTGCCCTGGGTCGGCTTGGCCAGGCCGGCGGCCATCCGCGCAGTGGTGGTCTTGCCACAGCCGGACTCGCCGACCAGGCACAGCACCTCACCGGCGTTCACGGTCAACGTCACGTCCCGGACGGCGGGCCGTTCGCCCTTCTTGGTCTGGAAGATCTGCGACACACCGCTGAGTTCCATCAACGGCGCGCCGAACTTCGGACCGGTCGAGGCTGACACGGAATCAGGCATCGGCGGCAACCACCTCTCGTGGGCTCTTGACGTCTTTCCAGTTCAGGCACGCCGCAGCGTGACTGAGACCGTTCAGCCGTTCTTCGATCATGTCCAGGTCGGGATCGATCGTCGCGCACCGATCGTCGGAATAGCTGCAACGGTCGCGGAAGGCGCAGCCGGCCGGCAGCGTGGCCAGTGACGGCGGCGATCCGGGGATCGATGCCAGGGTCGGAAGGTCACGGGTGACCGGCGGCACCGCGTTGATCAGACCCGCGGTGTAGGGGTGGCGGGAGTGGGAGAAGATGTCGCGCACGCTGCCGGTCTCGATGATCCGTCCGGCGTACATGGTGGCCACCCGGTCCGCGAGCTCGGCGGCCAGCGCCAGGTCGTGGGTGATGAAGATCATCGTGAAGCCGAGGCGTTCCCGCAGATCGGCCAGCACATCGACGATCGCCCGCTGGGTCAGGATGTCCAGGGCGGTGGTCGGTTCGTCGAGGATCAGCAGCCGCGGATCCAGGAGCAGGCTCATCGCGATCAGCACCCGTTGCCGCATGCCGCCGGAGAGTTCGTGCGGGTAGCTCGGCAGCACCTGGTTCGGTTCCAACCGGACCGCGCGCAGCATCTCGGCGCTCTTGTCCAGGATCTCCGCCTTGCCCGGCCGGTGCCCGTCGACCAGATGCGATTTCATCGTGTCGGCCATCTGGTCGCCGATCCGCAGCACCGGGTTGAAGGAGTTCATCGCGCCCTGGAAGACGATCGCTGCCTCCTGCCAGCGCCAGCGGCGCAGGGCGGCGTTGCCGAGTTTCAGCACATCGATGGTCTTGCCGTTCTTGCCCACGTAGCGCAGGCTCCCGCTGGGCACCGACCCCAGCCGCGGCAACAGCCTGAGCAGACCGAGGCCGAGGGTCGTCTTGCCGCAGCCGGATTCCCCGACCAGGGCGAGGGACTGTCCGCGGTAGAGATCGAAGCTGACACCGCGGACGGCATCGACGTGGCTCTTCGAGCCCGTGGTGTACCGGACCACCAGGTCCTTGACTGACAGGATCGGGGTCTCGTCGCTCATCTGTGTCTCGCCTTCTCGTCGCCTGCCGGTCACCGGTCCCGCAGCCGCGGGTTCAGGATCTCTTCCAGAGATCGGCTGAGCATGACCAACCCCAACTGCAGGATCACGATCATGGCCACCGGCGAGAAGATGTAACTCATCGCGTTCGGGTTGAACATGGCACCGGAGATCCAGGCGTCGTTGATCATGATGCCCCAGTTGTCACCCGACATCGGGGCCAGGCCGAGGACGTACATGCCGACCAGGGCGTAGATGGCGTTGGTGATCGCGATGATGAAATTGATCATGATGAAGCTGGCCATGTTCGGCACGATCTCCACAAAGACGATGCGCATCGTGCCCAGGTCCAGCAACCGGGCCGCCTCGACGAATTCGCGCTCCTTCAGCGACAACACCTGCGCCCGGACCGAGCGCATCAGGATCGGCCAGCTGAGCACACCGATCAGAGCCGCGAGCGCAAAGGGAGAGTTGAGCTCGAAAAAGGCACCCATGACCGCCAGCAGAACGATCTGCGGGATGGTCATCACAATGTCGGTGATCTGCAACATGATCGCGTCGAACCGGCCGCGGAAGTAGGCGGCCAGTGATCCGACCGTGACTGCGATCGCCGTCGTCAGCAGAGCTGCACCGAAACCGACGAAGATCACCGTACGGCCGCCGCGGAGGATCATCTTCAGGATGTCCTGGCCGGAGCCGTTGGTACCCAGCAGGTGTGCGGAGCTGGGAGCCTGCCAGATCAGCTGGACGTTGGACGCCGGCGCCTTGACCACGAGCGGCGCGATCAAGGACACCCCGACGATGATCAGAACGACGATCAGTCCGGCGAAGCCTGAGGGACTGCGGGTCAGCTGGGAGAGCAGGCCGGCGCCGCGGACGCTCCGGACGCTCGGTCCGACGCTGGTCTCCAGCTGGGCGCTCTCGACGGTTGCTTGAGCCATCTCAGTCCTCTCCCTCGCCGGTACGGATCCTGGGATCGAGCACGCTGTAGACCAGGTCGGCGATCAGGTTGGCGAACACGACGGTCGCGGTCAGGACCAGCAGGATCCCTTCCAACACGGTGTAGTCGCGGCTGCCCAGCGATTTGTAGAGGAGCGTGCCGACGCCGTCGTACTTGAAGGTCTGCTCTACGAAGATCGCGCCACCGACGACGAAGCCCGCCGTCGTGGCGATCTGTGCGACCAGCGGGAGGATAGCGTTCCGACCGACGTAGTTGGTGCGGATCCGCAGGTCGGACAGGCCGCGGGCCCGAGCAACCGTGACGTAATCCTCACCGAGGATCTGGGTTGTCGAGGATTTCATCACCAGCGCCCAGGTGCCCACCGTGGTCAGCGTGTAGGTCAGGATCGGCAACGACGCGTGGTAGAAGATGTCGGAGAAGTAGGCCAGGCCATAGTTCTGGAGCGTGACACCGGGTGACACCGTGCCGCGCATCGTGGCGATGTTGAACAACCCGAGCCAGGCACCGCCGATCACGACGATGATGATGGCCAGCAGGTAATTGGGGATCGCGTGCAGGAAGCTGCCTATCGCGGTCACCGAGTGATCGATCACACCGCCGCGTCGATACGCCATCACCATGCCCAACCCCAGGCCGATGATGATCGCGATGCCGATCCCGATGCCGACGCTGAACAGGGTCCAGGGCAGGTACTGCGCGATCAGCGTCGCCACCGGCATACCGCGGTTGTTGATCGACATGCCGAGGTCGAGCCGGCACAGACCCCACAGGTATTCGAAGTACTGCTGGATCAACGGCGTTCCGGGATCGAAGCTGAAGTAGGCCGCGGCGCTCTTCTCGGCATCGGCGTAGGTCGCGCCGTACTGGGTGACCTGCTGGTTGATGTAGGACGTCACCGGGTTGCCCGGCAACAGCCGCACCAGGAAGAAGACCGCGGTCGCGATCACCCAGATCACGAAGATCGCCCGCAGAACGCGCCGCAACACGTAGCTGCGCCAGATCTTTTTCAGGACCGGGACCGCACCAGCCGCCGGGCGTTGTTCAACGCCGGCTTCGATCGCCGCCATAACCCTCCCCATATCGCCGTTGCACCGGGCAATCCCCCGGCCTGCCGCCCGAGGTTCCTCGGAGCGTAACCGGGAACATCGTTGCACGCTAGTGCTTCATTTGAACTGTTATCTCTCACGTTCGTGCATTAGCTGTAACACGAAAGTGCCATCCAGCGACCGTGAATCGTTTCAGCGTCCAACTGGACGGCGCGGCCGGCTCAGCTTTCCTGCAGGGCTGAGGAAATCTCGGCCACAGCCTGCCGGTTCCCGGCGACGTGCCAGCGCTGCCCGCCGTGTTCGATCACCCGTGTCCGACCGCCTGCGGCCTCTACCAGGGCAGCGCCCGGGATCCAGTCCCAGGGCAGCGTGTTGGCATGCAGTGAGGCCCCGATCCGGCCGGAGGCGACCGAGGCCAGCTCGATAGAGCCGGATCCGATCACCCGGACGGTCGCGGCCCGGGAGATCGCGGTGAGCAGCGGGCGGATGCTGTCGGTCTCGTTCGGTGCCAGTTGCGCCGGGGGCAGGTAGCTACCGATAGAGATGTCAGCCAGACCGGCGTCGGTGAGTGGCTCCACCGGAACTCCGTTGCAGGTGGTCCGGGCGCCCCGCCCGCCCACCCACAGTTCGTCCGCGACGGGATGGTAGACCGCGCCCAGCACCATGCCGTCGGCGTCGGTCAGGCCAACCGCAGAGCACCAGATGGGCAGCTTGGACAGGAAGTTGTACGTGCCGTCGACGGGATCGATGTACCAGGTACGTCCGCTCGCGCCGGCCGCCTCCCGCCGGGCGCCCTCTTCGCCGACCAGACCGTCGTCGGGCCGCTCGCTGATCAACCGCTTCGTGATCAACTCCTCGGCCGCATGGTCGGCATCGGAGACCACATCGGAGATCGACGTCTTGTGCCGGGTCTCCAAACCGTCGGCCAGCATCGCGGCGGCCAACTCCCCCGCCTGCCGGACAAGTCCGGCCGCCAATTCCAGATCTTCCGCCGTCGCGTCCATCACCCGGCCAGCGTATCGACCGCACCGCCAAGCCGGCCGGGTAGCCACCCTCGAGCGTTCACGTCGGCGTCCCGGCAGCGAAGCAACTGCAGCAGCCGCTGGATCTCTTGACCTGGCCTAGACCAGCAGCCTAGGATCCCGACGGTCGAGCAATTCCTTGGGAGCATGATCATGATCATCGTGAGCCGGCCGCGGTCACTGCCGACCGGGCGTGGTGCGGGTCGCCCCCGCCGTCGACCTCGGCGCGCCGGCTCCGCGAGGACTCGGGTCGGCTGATGCTCCGCTACCTGGCCGGCCGCCTGGTCCGATTGATCGTGTCGTTGATCGCCGTTTCGATCATCACGTTCATCCTGATGGAACTGGTCCCCGGTTCCTACAGCGATCTTCAGGGCACCGATGTCGGGTCCGGTCTTGGCGGCTCGTCGGTGCAGGGCGGTGCGGCGGTCGGTCCCGGCGGCCACGAGGACCAGCCGGCGTGGCAGACCTACCTCGACTTCATGAAGGGCGCGGCAACCTGGAACATGCCCGCCAGCTACAAGTATCCTCAGCTCACCGTCAACGAGATCATCGAACAAGGCTTCCCGGTGTCGTTGACCATCGCCTTCCTGGCGATGATCATCACCGTGGCCATCGCGATCCCGACCGGCCTTCTCGCCGCCGTGAAGCAGAACCGTGTCCTCGACTACGGGCCGATGTTCCTCTTCACCGTGCTGACGGCACTGCCCGGTTACCTGTTCGCACTCGTACTGATCCTGATCTTCGCCTCCTGGCTGAGATGGTTGCCGACCGGCGGCTGGAACGGACCGCAGTACGCCGTGATCCCGGTATTGGCCCTCGGTCTTGAGCATGTCGCCCGGATGGCTCGCTTCGTCAGGTCGTCGGTCTTGGAGTCCCTGGGCGAGGAATACGTGGTGGCCGCCTATGCGAAGGGTGCGACGAAGCAGACCGTGTGGATCGGCCACGTACTCCGCAACTCACTCATCCCGGTGGTGACCGTGGCGGGGCCGATGTTCGCGGCGATGGCCACCGGAACCGTCTTCATCGAGGCACTGATGGGAATCCCCGGTCTCGGCCTGTTCTTCTCGGTGGCCGCGCGGACTCGTGACCTCCCACTCATGATGGGTGCAACCTTGTTCTTCGCTGCACTGCTGATGGTCGTGAACCTCTTGGTCGACCTGAGTTACCGACTGTTGGATCCACGCATCCGGTATCAGACTCCCAGCGCATCGTTCCGTGTGCGCAGACAGGCCAGGGCCAGATTGGAAAGGGCCGGACTGGAAAGGGCCGGACTGGAAAGGGCCGCCGACCATGGCTGAGAGCGACGCCGCCGCCGTGCTGGACGGCCAGGCCGGCGCCCGGACGGCGCATAGCCGGCCCCGCAGCGAACTGGCCCGCAGGTGGACACGGTTCACCAACAACAGGATCGCGCTCGCCAGCCTGATCTTCGTCGTCATCCTGGTCCTGACCGCTGTCCTGGCGCCGGTGCTGGCCCCCTACGATCCGACCGAACAGGACCTGCTGCACCGATTCGAGCCGAGCTTCGCCGACCCCCGTCATCCGCTGGGCACCGACATGCTCGGCCGGGACGTGCTGTCACGTCTGATCGTGAGCCTGCGTACCGCGCTGACCGTCGGCTTCGGCGCGGAACTCATCGCTCTGGCGCTCGCGATCGTCGTCGGGATGACGGCCGGCTACCTCGGCGGCCGCGTCGATGAGTCGCTGATGGCCTTCACCGACATCATGTACGCCTTCCCCAGCTACCTGCTGACCGTGATCCTTGTCGTGGTGATGGGCCGCTCGACCGGCGCCGTGATCATGGCCATCGCCATCGGGTCCTGGGTCGGCCAGGCGCGGTTGGCCAGGGCGCAGACACTCAAGATCAAGAACCTGCCCTATGTCGAAGCCGGCCGGTCGATGGGTGCGAGTGGTCTGACGATCACGCTGCGCTACATCCTTCCGAACGCCCTGGGACCGTTGCTGGTTGCGACCAGTTTCGGCATCCCCGCTGCGGTCGCCGCCGAGGCCGGGCTCTCGATCCTCGGATTGGGCGTCGCCCCGCCGACGCCCTCCTGGGGCGGGATGATCATCGACGGCTATCACTACGTGCTGGGCAAGCCTTACCTTATCGTCTGGCCACTGCTGTTGTTCGGTCTCACCCTGCTGGCATTCACGTTCGTCGGTGACGGCCTGCGCGATGCCTTCGACACTCGCGAGCAGGGCCGATGACCGCCCCGATGTCCCGACTCGACGAGCCGGCCGAGCTTCAGCCGGAGCAGCCGCTGCTCTCGATCCGCGACCTCCGGGTCAGCTTTCCGGCGGGGCGTTCTGATATTCCGCCTGCGGTGGACGGACTGAATCTTGACCTGCCGCCGGCCGGCGCGCTGGCGCTGGTCGGCGAATCCGGTTCGGGCAAGACAGTCGGAACCCGGGCCGCGATCGGCCTTCTGCCGCCCAGCGCTCGGGTCGCCGGCGAAGCCGTGTTCGAGGGACGCGATCTGATCACGATGCCCGAGGAGGAGCTCAGGTCACTGCGTGGTCGCCGGATCGGAATGGTCTTCCAGAACGCCATGGAGGCCTTCAATCCGACCTTGACGCTGAAACGTCAGCTCACCGAGCATCTTCTCTGGCACAAGCTGTGTCGGCGCAAGGACGCTCTTCGGTGGGCCGTTGAGGCGATGGATCGGGTCGGCATCCCCGAGCCCGACAAACGCATCCGGATGTACCCGTTCCAATTCTCCGGCGGCATGCTGCAACGAGCCATGATCGCGATGGCCATCGTCACCCGGCCTGCATTGCTCATCGCCGACGAACCCACAACCGCCCTCGACGTGACGGTTCAGCGTCAGGTGCTCGACCTGCTGAAGGACCTGCGGAGCGACGGGCTGGCAATACTCATGATCACCCACGATCTCGGGGTCGCCCGGTACACCTGCGACGACGTCCTCGTACTGCGGCACGGTCGGGTCGTCGAGACAGGACGGATGGCCACCTTCGGTGACGAGGCGACGGAGCCGTACTCCCGCCACCTGATCGAGTCGGCCATCGACTTCGACGCCGCAACCGGGTCCGGGGACGAGACCGCTGCCCGGGCGTCCGACGGCTCGGACGTGGCGTCCGCACCAACCCCGCTGATCGCCGCATCAGGGCTGAACAAGATCTTTTCCACCTCCGGCGGCGACGTCCATGCCGTCATCGATGTCGATCTCGACATCCGCAAGGACGAAGCGGTTGCCGTCGTCGGACAGTCCGGTAGCGGTAAGTCGACATTGGCGCGGTTGTTGATGGGACTGATCGACGCGACATCGGGAACCGTGTGTTATCGAGGTCGGGACCTGCTCTCCGCCGGCAGTTCGACGATGCGGGAGTTCCGCCGATCGGTCCAGATGGTCTTCCAGAATCCGTACGGGTCGCTGCTGCCCCATCTGTCGGTGATCGCCAACGTGGCCGAGCCGCTCCGCCTGCATCGGGTCACCGGTCCCCGCGGGCGGACCGAACGGGCCCGCGAACTGCTGGATCTGGTCGGCATCCCCGCGGATCTCCAGGAGCACTACCCGCGGCAACTCTCCGGCGGCCAGCAACAGCGGGTGGCGATCGCTCGGGCGCTGGCGCTCGACCCGGCCGTACTGGTCTGTGACGAGCCGACCTCGGCACTGGACGTGTCGATCCAGGCAGAGATCCTCGACCTGCTCTCCGGCCTGCGCGAACGCCTGGGGTTGTCACTGCTGTTCGTCACCCACAACCTGGCGGTTGCCCAGCGGCTCTGTGACCGCATCGTGGTGATGGCCGACGGCCTGATCGTCGAGACCGCTCCCACCGCCGAGCTGTTCACCCGGCCCGGCCATCCCTACACCAGGGCGCTGCTCTCGGCGGTGATGCCGACACACGGTGATCCACTTCCCCTCGTGCGTCGACCCACGACCATCGGCCGTGGCCCGCTGATCGAGATCACCGCTGAC
>Ga0164242_10001764_pt1 | contig 25392 bp, 35 predicted proteins | sample OricomgcompostMG_FD_108783 | JGI IMG/M metagenome (GOLD analysis project Ga0164242, IMG submission 108783) | Miracle-Growth compost microbial communities from Emeryville, California, USA - Original compost - Miracle growth compost (MG) ...
AATTCCATTAAACTATTTTCCCCACACCCGCCCAAGTGTCTTGTTCATTGTCCATGTAATCGACGGTCGGGCGGGCCCCCCCCCCCCCCTCCCGGCGTATCTATATGCCGTGACGGGGTATAGATAACTAGGGGCAATACCGCCTAATATATACCCTGAGTTCGGTACTGGAAGGTATCATAACTAAGGGGGCAGAGGCCCATCATCAGCATCCCGCGTCTCCGCCAGTGTGGGTTGGGGTTGGCAATAAACAACTTACAGTCTCGTATAATAGCTGCCGAGAGACTTCCCGAGGAGGTCAGTCTCCACGAACTGCTCGGCTTCGTCTGCGCTGAGCTGGAGTTGGAAGCGCTGCCGGAGTGCAATCGTTGACGGGCCGATACCCGCCGCGAAGCAGGGCATCTTGGAGTCTCTGCCCATCATGCTCACTAAGTCGATGATGTTGTCTGCCGAACGCCGCAATGCTAGAGGTGAAACATCATCAGCATCCTAGAACTACACATGCGTGACCTGCTAAGGGGGGCGGGGGGAAAGTTATCCTACCTTGGAACGCTTGCTTGCACAGCTTCTTATAATCCTCATAATCCGCAGACCCCACGCCCCCAAGGACATCAACATACTCCTGCGTCAGTTTGAACGGCGCAGCCTCGAAGCCAACCGACCCCGGCGAATTCGACAGCATGAACCCGAAGTCGATGTGGATGATATGGCCCTCGTTGTCGATGAGGATATTGCCATTGTGCCGGTCCTTGAGCTGCAGTATATACGAGATGATACTATACGCAGCCAACGACCTCTTGAACGCCGTCACCCCCGCCCTGTACGGCTCGCTCTCCGGCAGGCCAAACACCTTGACGAAGTGGTCCTTGAGCGTCGCGATCCGGCGCCTGGGGTTCTGGCCGGACTCGATCGACTCGATCGTCAGGCTCCGCTTGATCGAGTGCAGCGAGACGCCGTTGGCGATCGTCTCGATGAGGCCCGACGACTCGCCCGTCACGAGGATGCGCATCAGCTTGACCCACACGGGGATCCCGGCGTCGACCCAGATCTTGTGGCACACGCGGATGAGCTGGCACGCAAAGGCCTCCTGCCGCAGGTCCGCGCCCGTCTTGACGATGACGCTCACGAGGTCCCAGTTCTTCATCCAGCCGTAGGGCGACGACTTGCGGATCCTCTCCCGCTTGGCGTCCCACGCCTCGCCGAACACCGCGGCGCTCGGGTCGTCGCGGTCGCCCTTCCGCTGCAGCCCGCCGGTCTTAAAGTCGTTCTCCATCCTCGCGGCGCCCGCGTTGGGATTGATTCCCGAATCTAGTGTGGCGTCCGCCTCTAGATCGGCCTCGCCGGTTCCGTTCGCACCCGAGGTTGCGCTGGCCTTGGCCATGATCATATCAAAGGTAGGGCCCTGTCCGTCGTCCAGGTCGAAGCTCTGCTCCTCCAGGCTCTGCATGCTCTTGATGATCTTGGCCCTGATAGTGGCTACCTCCTGCCTTGGTCGCTTCCCGCTCGTCGCCTCTAGCTGCGCCAGCATCTGCGAAGCGGTCCGCATGTGCGTCGCCAAAGCCGAGAAGTCGGGTTGATCAACCGAGTTGTTCCGGGGATTCGTGAGCGTCATTTTCCTCAGTGGGCCAGGGCTCGAAGACCTGGAAGTATCCGCCCCGGAGCTTCGAGGCGTAGTTATGTCGGACACGGCGGTGATAATCGTATTAGCACCGCTTGATAGTCGTTGGGGGTGGGGTACAGGGGCCACCCTCTTGCCAGCGAGCGGCTCCTCCTCAAAAGATTTAAGCATGGGCGAGCTCCCAAGGTCCCCGGAAATTGGCTCGAAGACGCTATCAGCCACAATGTCAGGGGCAGTGCGAGTGATAGCCGGTGTCCTTGGAGCCTCGGACAGGTCGAACATCCGCTTCCGGGTCCCTTGCTCGGCTAGGAGGGTTGATATGAGCCTCTGGTTGTCCTGAGAGTCCGGGTCAAAGGTGAAATCGTCCCGCAACACCTCGACCATCAGCAAATACGGCACTTTCTCGGCGCTGTTCAAAACGGTCGCTTCGGCAGGGTTCAGACGGACGATGCGATGGTGGCGACTCGTCGAGGGCGACCCGTTCACTAGAGTAGGCGGGCAAATAACCGGGACATCTACTTCGGCTGGTAGGTCCTGGGCAATCAAAGCCAGCTCGGCACGGAGGGCACTAAGGCGGGCAGGTTTCGGGACGACCACCAGACGGTTGGAAATGTCCTCGAGCGCGGTCAGGAAGGCCGTCTCGCAGCGGAAATAGTTCTGCCTCAGGAGGCGCGACTTTTGCAGGGGGTTCATGCCGGTGTGGTTAAGAAGCGTCTTTACACGGTGAGAATGTCTCCTCGGCATCGAGCCGGTCGGTCTCAAGCCAGCAGAAACGGGCGTCGAGGGCCGCGTGACCATCCTGGGAGACCTCTGATCCGGTAATGGCAGTGATGTCGAGCTTAACCGTGCTTCCAGGGCTATGTCCTCCAGTTTCGAAGGCCTCCTAGACGGCTCGGCGGGCGCCCGGGCTGCGGAGCCGGAGGAGGTCGGTCTCGCGGTGGAGGGTCGCGACGATTTGGTCGGGGTGCCCGCGGGTGTGTTCGGGCTGGGTCCGCTCGCCGCTCGACCGCCATCCTTCGGCCGGCTTGGCCTGGTATTGGTCGCCTTCACAGTGTGTGCCCGCGACGGTTTGGCGTTGTGGGTGGTTGTGGCGGTGGCCTCGACGACGGGCTCGGCGACGGTCGGTTGAGGCTTTCTAGCCTGCGCAACGGCGAGAGGGCCTGCCCAGTGGGGGAGGATCGGACATGCAACCCCTGCGAGGACAAAGCTCGCCAGCACCGCAACTGGGAGCGTGTTCTCCTTAATCTTCTCATGTCTAGCGTAGTCGGATAGCCCGAAGACGATGTGCTGGACCTTGTTGTAGACTCTTCGACATATCCTGAAGGCGTCGGTTTGAGGATTCGGTGCAAGGTCGTGCAGGTAGGTCTGGAACAACCAGAATGTCTGAGTAGAGGTGAGTCACTAAACGGTGATGTGGGCGAAAAAAAGGGGTGGGGTGGGGGCCGACAGACCAGCAGAGCTGCGGTGACAGACTCCTCGCATAGATCCAGGAGGAACTCCTCCAGAGCCATTGATTCATTGTCAACGCTGATTATGAGGTGGCATAGCTGAGGCAGGAAGAACTCGATATCCTCGTAGGGGAACTGTCGGAGCTTGTTGCAGAGAACATAGTGGATGCCGACGTGGTCCGCGTAGCGCCTGTCCAGGACACGGCACGCATTAGCTTATGCGTGAACTGCTATACACCGGGCGCTGGGGCGGCAATAACTCACGAGAGGTATGACACGGAGAGGAAGGGATTCTGGTTGAACACATCGCTTTCGAGGAACCTCTTCAACAAGTCCCACGACATTCCTGACTAGGTCGACTTCGGGGAGCCCGGCGCAACGGCTTAGCGGGGGAGGGACGTGAAGCTACAGAGGACTGAGAAGAAGGGGCTGAGGCGACGGTGCCCTCATCTGATTTTGGCATCCAGGTTTCGAAGCAGGAGGTGTCGCATGGCTGAAAAAGTCCAGCACCGAGAGGGTTCGTAGGTATTTCCTTGAGCTGGCAAGGTAGCTCTGTCTGTCAATTTGTCCAATTCGATAGGCGGCGGAACCCTGGAAACCCTGGCGTTGAAGCTCTTAGGCAGGTGGGACGGCCCCGGTGTTGCGTGCCTGAGGCATCAAAAACAGGGGTAAGCCCATCGGGAGCCCCACATTTATCCCGGATTCTCCGGGACGGCTGGGGGAAGAACGATCGACCACGATGCAGCCAACGGACGGAGCCGGAAAAAAAAGGTTATATAGGTCGGGCAGAGGTCAAATGGATGTGGTTGAAGCTTCCACATGATATAAACTAATAATTAAGACTAAAACATGGTTGTAGGTATTGTTTCGCTAGGTAAATGCTGAAGGCTGAATATATGTCCGCTGTAAAACCCAACTTCGTCGTATATTCCTACTCTCGCGGTCCCGAGTCGGTTCACCTCTTCCTCCTCCGCTTCTTCTTGGGTTTCACACGCTTTAAAAAAACAGTTAGCCATGGTTCCGAGTGAGAGGTCGGTTGAGGAGTTTCATTTGGGGGGTTCTTTGGGGAGGTTGCGTTGCTTACAATATATCTGACGCGCTCGCTGCCATCGGGCAGCTGTTCGATCTCGTGCTGGATACTAAATCCAAATAGGGGAAGCAGCTTCGCCCACACGAACCAGTAGAGTAGCCCGAGGACTAGCAGGCTCGTACCGAGGACCGGGACGACGTAGAACGGGACGGACTCGAGGAAGTTGTTCTGGATGAACGGCGCGCCGATGACGTATAGCAGCGAAATGATCCAGAAGACAGTGAGGATAGGGATGCTCTTAAACGTCGTGCGTTGCTCCTTCCATCTCTCCGCCGGCGTCCAGGTAAGGTAGAGGAGGCCGATTCCGAGGAGCACTGTGTGCATGGGGAGATTAGTTCCGGTTGGGAGGCGGTCGCGGACGGGACAAAAGGGCTACTACTCACGTTTAATCCAGTTGCCACTGTAAATGAAGACATTGGTGACGAAAGTATACAGGTCTCCACCTCGGGAACCCAGGATGAAAGCAACAGTGAACAGCCAGTGCAGGAAAATGGCACCTACACACACACACACACGCACAGAGATGTTAGCCATGGGTTAACTAACGGATTGGGCATTTGGAACTAACCAGTTGGGGCTTTCCGCGGCCAGTCACTTGCCCATATCTTGGAGAGCGGGAAGATGCCCTCCTTGGCTAATTCCTGCTTGACTCTAGGCATGGCAAAAGACTGGGCAAAGACGTTTCCGAGAGCCGATAGAGCGATGAAGACGGGAACAACTCGCGTGACGAAGGCGCTCCTTCCCCAGGCCTGGATGGTTTTAGTCATTCTGCGGATCTAGACGTGGGCAAGAAGGATTACTCACATTCTCGAAGAACTGCGCGGCGACGGTCACCTCTGCTGTAGCAATCTCAAGTTTGCTCATAGCAGCAAACTAGATTTTCTGTTAGTTCACAGAATCAACCAACCCCCCAACCCCCCCATAGGCCGATATAAAGCTTACATATGCGATATTGGCTAGCACGTATAGCAGCGTGATAGCTGTTACCGACATGATCGCTGCTTTCCGCAGCGTCCGAGGCGCGTCTCGAACCTCGGTGAGGACCTTTGACCAGTGTTAGTAACATCTCTCGTTCGGGTCACGCCGACCTCCTGCTTGCTGTAGCAGGAACTCACATAGTTGGCGTTTTCCCACCCGCTATACGAGTAGAGCACCTGTAGCAAAGCGAGAGCATGTCCCGCCGCGGCAACGCTGGAGTTATCCGAGGGGCCGCTAGCAGAGCCGTGGCCCTTAAAGGTCGAGAAATTGTCCGGCCGCGGTGCGACGGTCCTCCCGGCCAAGGCCGCGAAACCGGTGCAGACAACCAATCCCAGCAGTATCAGCTTGAGCGCCCCGAGGCCGTTGCTTAGCCAGACCCCCAGGCGAGGGGTGAAGGAATGGATGACGCAGACGACTGTTTCGACGGGTTAGCAAAATAAAACCGTGGAAGAACGGGTCTTGGTATGCGCGGCGCCAGGGGGAGCTTCCTTACCGGAGATTGCAACTACAGCGATGCCCCGGTTGAGCCAGGAGCCGTTGTGAGAGTCGCCCGTGACGGCCCTCAGAACGTAACTGCTAAAGCTGACGGAGTTGCCGGTGGAGATGGCGAAGAGGACGAATTGGACTATCGGGAGTGGTAAGTTGAATAGGCTCTTAGGGTTGACCTGAGTGAGGATACCTACCAGCGAAGATACATGTTGCGAGGTATCGCGGTCGTCGGTACACTCTTTCAAGCTACATGTGGCCATTGTTAGTAAGGTAGTTAGGTCCCTTGGTCTGGGAAGCATCGACGACGTACGTAAACCTTCTCGCCGCCTGAGCGAGGTAATGCCGTTCCGAATTCGAGGTACACAGACAGGCTAGTGGTTAGGTTAGATGATAGCTCCCGGGAGGCAAGGGCTTTGCTCGATTTCTTACCCGCTGCGACAAGAGTTAGCACGTCCGAACAGCACGATATATAAAATAAAATAAAAAGATCAGGGCACGGGTGGCCTACCAGAATGTCATGGCGCCGCCGAGCACCCAGAAGAGAAGTGTGGCGCCGACGCTGTCGGTGTACAGGATGATAGATGACGGCGTCGAGAAGATACCCGTACCGACGACGCGGTTGATGATCAAGAAGGCTGTCGACCAATTGCCCAGTTTCCTCTCTTTCCAAGGTTAAACATTGTTAATACGGCATTCACTCATAGTCCTCACAGACGGATTCCTCCAAAAGAGATACAATGCGGGACGATAAGAGGGAACCGACGAGACAAATGGATGGATACGGGGCCATGCATACCTTCAGGATAGACAAACAGGTGAAAGTCCTCCGAGGTGGACGAGTCTTCGGTGGTGACGGTCTGCAAGGCGCCGCCGGCCGTCGTGTAGGTCAGCGGCGTCACATAGGTCTGCTCCTCGTGCACAGCGGCCTCGGGGTCCTTGTTGACAGACCTCACCGGCTGCTCGAAGATCTCGGGCTCCTGCATCCCGATCATTTTGGGCTCTCTCTCTCTCTCTCACTCGACGATAGTAGGCCCGCAGGCGCCCCCGGGGGCCCGCCCTGAGCAGAGAGGAGTGGCAGCAGGGTGGGGTGATGAGGACGGGAGAGATAGGGGGCGATCACCAGGCCGAGGGAATTGCGATTTCTCGCATCAATGCGGGGAGAGTTCGCGGGGGGACCGTCTGTCTTTCTGTGTCCCTTTTTCAGTGTGTTGAGAGCATCGTTTGGGGCGGGTGCGCAGATCGTCAGCCTCGCGGAGGGACGGTGGTGGACGAGGTTGCAACAGTTCGGCCCTGGCGAGGTGTCTTGGAGTCTCCGCGGCGGCAAAAGTTCTGGTTTATCTTTTTTTGGTAAGGATAAGGGTAGCACAGCACAATTAAGAGCAATCAAATGGGTGTACCCTGTCCCCCGGCCCACCCATGACAGGGCGCCGCTTCGAGATCTGTTTGGGGGGGACCACCTTATTTCAGAGGTGGAGAAGCGGGCGGCGAGCTGAGGGAGGAGTGTGCCTTGAGTTGTGTGTCTGTGGTTGCCGAGCCTGGCGGGAAACGGCACTAATCAGTTGACTGGCCAGCCAGCTGGGCCTCCTTCGCGAGGATGTGGCCCAGTCCGCCAGTCACAAGTGATGGTGATGGCCAGGGTACGGCCAGGGTAAGGCCAGGGTTCGGGTTGCCTCCTCGCCTCCCAGCACGAAAGCACAAGTGCTCTACTACCAAACGCGGTTAGGGCCACTTGAAGAGCCTGCAGAGAAGCGGAGGCTGAGCGAGTGCTGTTGCAGCAGTGCATGCTTTAGCTCGCACCCCTCGTGTCGTTTCAGCCAGTAACGTCGATGCTCTAATCTATTCTCCCAAGCCCGCCCATTTCCCGAACCAAGATGTACCCAGTTGAGTAATATTCTCCCCTCGGGTGGGTGGCCAGGGTGCTGGTGATTTGGGAAACTTGCCGCGACTCTCTTATCAATATCAAGAGATTGCCTATGTACGGAGACGTTCATAGATACGGATCCGTATATATGTAGGAGCTAAACCTCTCCACGCATATCTTGGAGCTGGCTTACAGTACTTACCTACCTGACTTCATTTTCGTCAACGGCCCAACGACCCGGAAAGAAGAGGACAGCCGCCATTTCAACAACACTAAGGTAATTAACAGCAAGCGGCTTTCTTACTCCTCTCTCTCTCTCTGCCACTCTGGGGCTGCGCCATCCCCGCAGTTCGTTCCCATGGCCGAAAAGTTCGCCCCAGCAAACACAGCAGTCTACTAGCGGGAGGACCCGCCCCGTCTCTTTTTTTCCTGGCCGGAGTTTTCCGCGGAGGAGGAAGAACATTCGTTGCATTGGGGGGTTTATCTTCGGTCACCCGTTTCGACAAAGAACCGCCAGACCGATCGTTTTGGTCAGTGAGTCAGTGAGGCATATTCACAGCCTCACTAGGTTGCCAACCGCCTTACAAATCGAAAGAGGCAGACGTAGCTACGTGGGGGAGGTCGGTGCCTAGTTGTATGCATTAGAGGAAGAGAGAAGCAAGGAAAGCAGCTGAAGGGAAATAAACGGCAAGCCATCGGCTTCGGATGCGCCATTTCGATATCCCAACCAGCCCAACCGTTCGCTACCTAAGCCACATGCAGGCCGCTAAGGCCAAGCAAAGCCCTGGACTATATTATGTCTGCTGTTCATTTGCCAAGATTAACGAGATTGGATTTGAATGCAAGCGCCAGATTGTTCGGCCTGTGCCCCAGAGAAATGGCAAAAGGATATAGGTAGTTATCGGGTTGAGTATGTACAGTTTGCGCAAAAAAAGGGGGTGCTTTAGCTTGTCCCGGAGAACCCCCCACCGACAAGCTGGCAGCACTCAGTGTGAACCTCACACAGAGGATTGAACGTCTTCCCCCTGACTCGTGTCTTCCCACGGTCGGAAACTTTGGTATTCGCAATGAACATGACCCATTGAACATTGTTGGAGAAGAAAACGCCCTTCGGTCCTAAATGCCCGAATTAATAGTTGGTGATACCCAAAATAAAATAAAAAATAAAACCCTCCGAAGAGACCGTAGGCTTGTGAACCTCCCTAAACCCCGGGAACCGAGAAAACCGCTTTGGTATAAACAACAAAATCGCTGTAAGACTGTGTTCTTCGGATAGGGTCACCATATTTCCCTCGCTGTTTTGGCAGAAAATGTCGCATGTCGTATCTCCTCGTTGATCTTCTCCAGTGCTTTCCGCTGAAGTCTTCTCGCCTTTAGTACTTCGTGCCACTTGCGGACGAAATTGTCCTGGCCTAGCCGCGCGTGATTTGTTAGCACGCCTGGAGAATCCATAGGCGGTACGTAGTAGCTGCCATGCAACCGTGACTTACTGGGCGAGCTCTCAAATTCTATCTCAAACGTCTCGTAGAGATCAAAACCGGCGATACTGTCCGGATCTGGTCCCTGGCCGTGCATGTTTAAGCCCGCTGCCTCGGACCCCTTTTTCTTCTCTCGGTGCGCTAGGGAACAGGTTATGTCAGCTCTGGCCATAAAGAGGACGCCGGAGAAAGGTGCCGGCGAGTAGCCCCCCTTATCCCGACTTACCTTTAACGCCTGCCCACCGCGAGCCACGTCTGAACACGCCACCGCCCTTCCTTGGCTTGACCTTGACCGTGATCTGTCCTTCCGGTACGAGTTCAATATCGTCCGTTACTATCAACGATGTTAGCCCCGGTGGTTCCAACAACAAATGGAGGTGGCAATAGGGTAGAACAAACTGAAGACGGTGATGTATTCGTCCAGTCTTCCGAGGAACACTATTAACCTCGACGAACTTGGGACGAGGCGGTCGCGAAGCGGGCCGGATAACGTGGTTCCAGCCGTAACGAACGAGGCCACGTCGGACTGCGTCGACCTCCGTCCTTCCTCTTCGTGCCATATTTGCACCCTAACACTGGAGAACGTCTCGCTGGAACGGCTGTGTGCTTTGCTCAGCTTCATCAACTTGACGCTGGAGATGTCGAGAACCACTTTCTCGCCCGTAAGCTTCGCCTGGAATTCGCAGAGTTCTGTAATTTGCGTCCCCGGCTTAGCAACCTCGTTCTCGCAATCGCATGTTGCGGGGAGAACGCTACATACCTTGAAACCTAGAGAACTGGTACACTTCAGTGGGCCGACCGTTACCCTGGCTAGCAATCATAGAGCCTCTACGTTTCTCGCTCTCGTTGTCCCGCACGTACAGGACATTGGGGAATCTCTGGTCGTAAGCGTACACGGGAACAATTTGCGCGTGCACACCTTTCACTAAACGAGGGGGCGGAATTGGTCAATATCAAGACAAGGTACCTGATCGATGGGGCACTTACTCCAATATGTCTCGGAACCGTAACCAACCCTGCAGTGAAATCGAAGGTCATTTGATAGGTTATTTCGGAATACCTTCAGTGAGCCGTCCACAAAGGGTGTGGAAAGACTCTGAGCAAGGTTGACTCGCCTGGCTGTTGTTAGCTACGAGTCACGGTTGGGCTGGTGGTTTTTCTCTCTCGTAATATGCGTACCCGTCATATAATATATCCTCTCCAGGGAGCACGTTGTCTCGGCTGGTACTCGCCCCATCTGACCTACTTGAGCCAGACGAGGGGTCGGGGGTAGATTCGACGACAATAACCGGAGTCTGCGTGTCGATAGGGATGTCATGCATCGCCCGGCTGTCATCCTGCACGCTATAAGAAAAGCTTCCGTTCGCTCGCCTTGGTTCGTCGGGGAGGCCATATAGGTAGTTCGCGGCAGGTGACATCTGCGGCGAGAGCGGTGGCGCGTAAGGCGTGCCGGGCTGGGAGTGAAGTGTCTGAAAGCTCGGGGCCGCCCTGGGTGAATGAGCGGAGAGCAGCATTGGGTTTGTGGAGGTGCCGGGCGATATGGGCATGGAGTGTTCCAACAGTGACTGGCGTCCAGCCACGTGCGGCGCGACGGAGACTTGGCTCGGCCGGTGTTCGAGTTCATGGATCTCTTCCGCCTGCGGTTGGTGGAAGTCAAAGTTGACGTTTGTGAGGCGGCTGGTCAAGATGGGGACGTTGGGCGCGTAGCTCGGATCGGTGTAGGTCGGTGTCGAGCGGGAGTCGTAGTAGTAGGAGACACCCCCAGGTGCTCGCGCCAGTGTGACTGCCGGCATTGCTGGAGACTGGGGGATAGGCAACCCAGGGGCCGGGTGCGGATCCGTGAGGGTTTCGGCGGCCTGAACGCCGCCGTCGGAGTGCGTGAAGAAGGGGGTCGCGCTGAAGCGATTAATGCTGAGGTCGCCCATCATCTCTGCGACCTCCCGCGTCAGCGCCTTGGGCTCGGTGGTGCCGTCGTCGCTGCCGCTGAGCTGTGTACTGTTAGTCGGCCCCGGGGAAGAAGTGTATAGGGTTGAGGTCGAGGTGTTGGAGACGGGTCTCCTTCGTATCGGGGCGGTGTTCGCCGCTCTGTAATCCTCGGAGATGGTCGTCTGCGTTATCGACTCGGGTGCCCGTCCTCGGGGGGCAGCCGCTGAGGCGAGAGCAGATTGAGAAAGTCGAGATCCGTCTTCGTAGCCCTTCCCACTCCCACTTATACCTCCGCTCTCGCTCCTATCGGGAATACTCTCGAAGAGGAAGCGTCGGCCGTTGGGTGCGACAAAGATGCTCCTGTCGGCAAAGGGCACAGTGGCCTCGAGGGTGGCTCGGTCGAAGTTGCTCGAGAGCATCGGCGAAGGGCCTGACGATTCGTCGAAGTCGGGAGGTGGGTTGTTGCCCAAGGGCGAGCGAGTATGGGCAGGCATCATGGGGGGAGGTGGGAGGGATGCCTTCCGGGTGCCCACGTCAACCACCCATATTTGCGGGGCAGCGGCAAGGTAGGAAGTGGTTCTTCAGGCCGATATTTCGAGAAGGGGGGCGGCGACCAGCAAAGGGCTTCAGGGTTCGAACAGAGGGTTGCTCGGTCGATCCTCTTAATTGAAGAGTACACGTAGAGTACGGTAACCAGGTGGGGTGAGGATCCAGGATTTACCAGCAAAAACACCGGTTGTGCGGCAACAAGGGGGGGCGTGAGAGAGGGGGTAGAAACGTCCACCTTGGGGAAGCGGGTTGAAGGTGCTACGGGGTTGTTGTGTGCCAATGATAAGCGCCACAACGATTCAAAAAAAAGTAAGGCTGAGCAGGTCGGCTTTGCGCATTCAGCTGGGGCAGAGGGGGACCCGTTTTTTTAGCAAGGACGGCCCAGAAGAAGGCTCATGGAACATTTATTTGGAAGCCTGGGCTGGTGGATTACGGTAATTCTCTGTGAAGATCAAAGAGGGCCGCAGGGAGGTAGTGTAAAGGCAAGTGGCCTGTTGGTTGGCTTTGGTTGGGTACCCAAGCCGTCATGGCATGCGACCTGATTTGACTGATACCCTGCCCGCGAACCCTTACGGGAGGGGGTGTGGGTTGCCGGTATCTTTTCCCCAGAAAATGTGCCCTCACTCACTGGTTGCGCTTCGCCGGTGCCTCCTTCGCTCATTGTTCCCACTCAGTCAGTCCCGTGGGCCCACGGATAAGGGTTGGCCAATCAACACCCATGCTATCGTTGAAAACTTTGAGCCCTGAAGCGTGAGCCAAGCCGCGATCGAGTGTCAGAGTCGTAATAGTACACTATGCGTACACAGAAGATGGGAGGTGTGGGCCCTGGGGTTAAAACCTGGGACGGCCGTACTTAGTCGAGATAATTACTGTTCTAAACTCAGTTGATGATAATTCAGTTCGGGGGCGCTAGTGACTCTGTACGTAAGGGGTACTCCGTAGGCACCTTGGCAAAATCAAGGTATACACATATACTGATACACACCTTCTAGTTGTTTACAGACTGCTAGATAACCTATGTTCGTCCTATTCGAATCACTCTAATTTTCTGTAAGCTCCCTCCCAAAACCGAGGAGCAGCAATCCTGGCCCATGTGAAACCCGGGCGCTTGTTCCCTCCCTGCCTTCGCCGACCTGTGAAGCAAACCGGGCACGCTCGCTGAAAATAGTTTCCTCATCCCCCGTGGCGGTATGAAGCCCAACGCCGGTGTATCATGCTAGGTAGCTACCACTCCACCCCCGGCCGAAAACGCCTTCCCCCCCCCGCCGGATCATCATCAAATCGTGGCCTCTCCAAGAGCCGGGTCCCGCAAGCTAGCCCACAGTACCGCATAGCGACGGAATAGATCACAAAGCCTTTGCCCACCTGACGACCGTCGTGAGCTTTACCAGCATTGCTTCCCTCGTTGTGTCCCCGCGGCTGCCTTAACCCGTTTTCTTGGGTCCGCGTTTCTTCTTTCCGGATACTTCCGCTACCTCCTCGCCAGTGTCGTCGGTATTGCCTCACAATATTTGACCCAGGCTTTGTAAGCTTTTCTCCGCAGCTCGCCGCTGTCCATCTCCTTTTTCTAGCACTGCCTCCTCGAAATTTCCTTCCCCTTTGGCTTTCTTAAGCCCTTTTCTTCCGCCCGACCTTGGCCTTCTTCTTTTCCGGTAGTACTTCCTCCTCGCTCTCGCTCTCGGCCTTGGCCTTGCCGGCCTTGCCAGCCTTCTCCTCGTTCTCAACCTTGCCGACAATCTCCCGGAGGAAGTCCCATTGATCGTCCGACTCGACCACGTGCTTCAGCATCTGCGCCGTCACACGCTTGGAGTTTTTCTCCTTGGCGACGTCGGCGCTCTTGCTAACCAGAGCGACCATAAACAACTCTAGCGCTTTGCCAACGGCAATGGGTGTCTGCTGTGCAACCTTTCCCACCTCCTCGTCTGCCTGCATGATACGCTTGATCCTGGCCGTCGGGAACTTGGTTTTCACCGGGGAGGGTGCAATCTGTGCCTGCTGCGCAGCCTGTGCAGCAGATCTCCGGGGAGGCATCGTATCAAGCTGTTGCAGTGACTGCAGCTCGGGCTTGACGTCAACCTGCGACAGGTCCTGGCCTGGTGGTGCCGACGGGTTGAAGTAGGGCGGTTGTGAAAACGGCTGCGGCTGAGGAGGGGCCTGGTGCTGATACTGCGAGTCTCCGTAGGGCTGGTAGTAGTTTTGATAGGCTGTCGGAGCTTGGAGCCCGTAGCTGCCGTGACCGGGGAGCTGCTGTGGCGAGCCTTGGGCCGGTGAATGTGGAGATGCAGAGGCAGGGAATTGTGCGGGTACCGGCGCAGGTGGTGAGTATTGTTGGGGCGGCTGAGAATGCGGTGAATAAGCGGTGTTCAATGAATCGTGTGGGAGGTAGTGTGAGGCGGAGGGTGGGCCGGATTGGGGTATTGAATGTGGCTGCGGTTGGTGCCGAAGTTGAGGCTGGGGAGGAGGTGAAAAATAAGTCGGTGGAGGTTGTAGGTGCTGCTGCTGGCCTTGTGATTGTGGCTGGCCGGGGTACTGCAACGATGGTCTGTGCGAGTGACCAGGCGTGCGTGGCTGATTTGGCTGACCAGAGCTCTGGCTGCGTGGCTGTTGTTGTTGCTGCTGCTGCTGCTGCTGTTGTTGTTGTTGTTGGTGGTTGTGGTGGTGGTTGCCAGTGGGTCCAGCCGAGTAAAAGGACGAGAGGTCGGGGGATTTGGGGGCATATGTTCCGTCGCCAGACATGTTCATTCGAAAGGAAAAAAAGGGGGGACGGAGGTGGGGTGGGTGGGAATAGGCGGGTAGATAAAAGCGCGAGGTAAATAGCAATTTAGTGACAACACCAAATCCGCTAACAGGGTTGATTGACTCTGAAGGTTCAGTGTCAACCTCGCTTTGACGAGACCGGGTTGCTTTGTGTTAGCGACCGAGGCTTGGCTCCAGCAGTTCGCTCTTAGTGGCTAGTTGATATGAGTTAGAGTCAAGGTTGCGCAGGTATTAATATGTTATCCTCGCTATTGCTTTTTCTTTGGTCAAACAGAGCGGCGAGTACAAACAATGGAGGGGGAACAAGGGAGTAGCATCCTTGATGCGGGGCTAATGCAAGCTTGAGTGCAACCACGCTGCAGGGTTCGAAGCTCCGAAAACTCCAAAGCTCCAAAACTTTGTAACGTTTTGGCTGCAGGGAAAGACTGCGCAGAAACAAACGGTGTTGGTGGGAAGGGGACAGGCGAGCGTTGGGTGGGGATTTGACTGGTACTTGAACTCGGGACAAGGTGGTAATAAAGGGAATGGCTCTCGGGTGGACTAACATGTCAGAGTGATCGCGGCTGATCAGGCCGCCCAGGCAGCGACAGCAGATTTGAGAGCGCGGGTGAAAGGGTGGCAGGGATGGTCCGTCTCTGCAGAAAACTTTGGGGGCCCCTCGGGTTCGATGCACGGCATCAAGGTGCGATCATCAGGGAAACCCGAGTTGGCGGCAGCAGGTCGAATGAAACACTACTCCTGGTGGCGGGCTGGCGAGATGAAGAACCAACGGGGGTCGATGTCCGACCCAACCAGCTCAAATACAAGCCAAGCACAAAACAAGGAAGACTCAGCGACGACCCTGTGGGACGAAACTCGACAGGTACCTGACAAGGGCCGTCAGCACCGGCAAGTTCCTTCAACGTGTTTGCCGGAGCTGGGGCCTTGAGAGCACACACGCGGATTCTACTCACTCCCTAGTTGTCACGTTCGAAAACTTGTTCGCCGGGGCCAAGCGGAAGGAGGTTCGGGGTAAAGGATAGAAGGTATTGATATCGAATTGCACGGTTGACGACAAGACAGGGTTCGAAAGCTTGAAGAGGTGATAATAGCGTAAGATGTGATAGTGGGGTTATGGGCTTCGGAAGTATTGGCCAGAACAAAGAGACAAGAGACGCGAACGGAGCTAGAGAAGCTTGGACCGTTACTTTTGGCGGGATGAGGTGAGCTACCAACCCGGCAATGGCGGAATCTTTTTTTTTTGGTGGGACATGGAGCCCGTTTATATGCACGTCCAGACATCCAGGAGGAAAGCATGGAGGGGTCGTCGCCTGGCGATCCAGACCTCGCCTGATTGGGTAATGATCGGGGGGCACAGCCTCAAAGTTTTGGAAAGCCACCAGGATCATCAAAAAGTTTCCATTGAAGATCGCCATCGCAGATCGGATTCCCGTTTGCCTGTTCAACCTTTTTTTCTTCTCTCTTTTCTCTCTTTAGTACGGATTACTTTCGACCCATAAAATACTACTTTACTGCGAGTGGGCGAGGTATTACCGTGAGTAAAACGTATTTATCCACCATCGCGGCAAGCGTGTCCAGCTTTTGGCAGCTGCTCTCCGTACACCGAGTCACGACGCGCTTGCTTGGCTTTCGGTTGAGTCCCCAAGATGCGTCGCAGCTTGGCGATGTGTTCCCTCCCAGTGTTTGACGCTCGATATGGTAATTGCCTGGGATGCGTTGCTTTGCAGCAGTAAGTGCTATGCAATCAATCTCTCTCTGTATCCCCCCCAATTGTCATGATGATATTTCAAAAGCTTCCAGAGACTGCAGTACTCCTCACATGGAAGAAGCCGAGTTTCTCAACTATGGTTTCATCCTCCAAGGAACAATTGTCCATGACGGGAAAAAATTACTTGATCTAATCTGAACTTCAACCTCTTTTGTTTCCTCTTGTTTACTTATACGTCTCGTCGACCGCTTTGACGCGTCTCAGTGGATCCGTTCTCTAATCTTCTCTACCAGACTCTTGATCCCCTTATGCCTCTCCCTAGTCGACCCGGATACAAAGTGTGAGGCCACAGGCCACGCGTGTATCCCCCCAACTTCCTCCTCGCTTTCTATCGTGACACCCGCCTTCTGGAGGACATGAGTCAACTCTCTGATCTCTGGCGCAAACACCTCTTCCTGGCCGTACGTGACGATGATCCCCTTCCTAGGGCTGGCCTTCCTCCACCAGACCCCATCCCTGCAGCTCCCGGGCGACACGAGAGGGTCGTCTTTCGATACCCTGTTCCCCGCAAACTGCAGACCGTATCCCTGCAGCGTGTCGGCATCGAGATAGTCGCTCGTACTGTTCTGGTACCGTGGAGATGCCAGCGTCACCCATGGTGATATCAGGACCGCCAATCCGGGCCGTTCGATGCCGCTGCTCTTGCTGATATCCTTGCCAATATCTCCGTTGCCGTTGGCGACATAAAGGAGGAGGCCGAGTATGAGCGTCGCCCCGGCAGAGTCTCCGCTAACACAGACTATCGCTGGATCCTTAGCGACCGTGAGAACGTGCTGGTAGCCGCTGACGGTCTCCTGGAGCTGCGTTGGAAAGATGGCATCCGGCACTAGTGTATACTCGAGCGCAAAGATGGCCGGGTTCTTGTACCCAGCTTCAGCCAGCAGCGAGATCCAAGCCAGGAGGAACTCGAGATAGAAGTAAGATGAGCCCAGGGAGAAGCCGCCGCCTGAACCATATCAGCGAGAGATACCTCGATCTGTTTCTTTCTTGGGGGGAATCCTACCGTGGACATAGTACAAGACAATGTCCGGGTCCTTCGTCTGGTCCTTCATTACCCAGATTCCCTTGAAGTGTTTCTAACCCGGGCAGTCAGTAGCAAGCATGGCGAAAAGTTATGCACTCAGTACGTGCAGGGGCACTCACTTCCTTGAGCTCACTCCAGTGCACCGGGTACCTCAGATACCCATGGCGTAGCATACGATAGCGGAGGAACGGCAGGGCAACCTGCTTTGAGAAGAAGACGCGCCCGATCTTTGGCGGTATGTTTGCGAAACCATATCGGATACAGCGTATGACAATGTCCTCAAACGGGCTCGCCCGTCGCACGAACGGAGGCTGCTTGTCAGGCCCGGCCAACAGTCTGTCGTAAAAGAAGGCGACTGGCAGTTCCAAGACTGCTCCCTCCCCGCCACAAACGATAAGTTAAATCTAAATCGGTCGGCACGTGGTGTTATGTTGGGCATGCTCACCAATGAACGGCAGCGCCCGCGAGGCGCAGAATATGGTGTTGAACAGTCCGACCCGCCAGATGAGTTGAGGCGCGAGGAAGACGCAGAACACAACGCAATCTATATAGGATACCGGCCCGAGTATCATGGAGGGCAGGATGGATCGTGATTCCGCCGATTGCTCATGTTTGAGATATTGTGCGATCAAAGTTACCCCGATATTCGTTGACGCTTTAACTGACGTTCTGACACAGTTACCAAGCAGAGAACGGCCTGTGATTGGTCGTCACTCACCATCTTCAAGCATCCATCCAACATAACAGCAAGCCGAGGTCCGTTAAACAGCAGCGCAGATCAATTGAGGCGGTCAATCGAAAACATTGAAATTCTATGGTTGGTTCCATTGCAAACCTATTTCTTATATTTGTTCTGTAGCAACTCTACCTTCGTCAATGGACGGGAGGAACCCTTTAGTCTCGACGTTGAGAACAAACCCAATCATATTTTCGATCTCACTATTTACACCTCCCGGATATTCGTTGCAAAGCTGCAAGCCCAAAGCCAAGCTTTATCTATTGCAAGTGCTACTAAGTGTTCTTATTCCCCTTCAATATCTCCAACTCCATCTCCTCAAACGCCCCCAACACCTTCCCATACCGCTCAAACACCCCCTCCTTATACCCGTCATCCACCTTCTGGATCGCCTCCTCCTCCTTCCACCTCTTGCCAATCAGCTCGTCAAACGTCTCCCCCTCGCCCCTCTCCAGCGCCCAAACCGCCTTGTACGCCCCGCCGAGCGCGCACGCGTTCCCGCCCACGTCGAGCTTGTACACCCCGTCCGCGCCGCCGAGCACGTCGCCCATGACCCGCGCGATCGCCGGGTTCAGCGACCCGCCGCCGACGAGGTACACGCGCCGTGGCTGCGCGGGGACGCCGTCGCGCGGGCTGTGGACCAGCTTCTGCGACCGCAGCCGCAGCGACAGCGCCTGGCTCTCGACGATGATCCGCGCGTCCTTGTCGGCGCCCCAGTCCCCTTCCTCCTCCCGCGCCCCGCTGCCGTCCCGCGCCTCCGCGCCGTACCGCCACGTGCCGGCGCGGATGTTGGGCACGATCTCGGGTAGGTAGAAGTACAGGCCCAGCTTGGCGCGGTCGCTCTGCTCGTCCCGCACGTCTAGCGGCGGCGTGTCTAGCACACGCTGGTTGAAGGTCGCCCAGGGGTCGCCGCCTTGGGCGGACGGCGGCAGGGCGTCGCGGACCTTTTCGCGCGCGAGGCCGCCGTTTTTGTAGCACAGCATGAACATGTAGTGGCCCGGCGTGGTAGGGTGGTTGAAGAAGTGGTAGCTCGGGTCGGGCTTGTAGACCGGCGTGCTCATCAGGAAGGTGGTGCTGGTACCGAGGCTGACGATGGCGTCGAGCGGCCGTAGCGGCAGCGCCAGGATGGTCGACGGGTTGTCGCCTGTGAAGGGCGCGACCTGGCAGTCGGCGCTGAAGCCGTGTCGTTGTACGAAGTAGCTGCTTATCGACCCCATACTGCCACCGCCATCCTGCCGGACCTCGCCCAGCTTGCTGAGTAGCTCCTCGACGCCGTCCTCGCCGCCGGCGGTGAGCTCGAGGAGGGGTTGGGACCATTTGTTGGCCGGGATGTCCCAGAGGTTCATGCCGCAGACGTCGCTGATATCCATCGGCGCGACGGACCCGAGGAGTAGCGAGGCGAGGAAGGACGACACGAGGGAGATGCGCGAAGTTGCCGCATACATGTCTGGGGATTTGCGACGGAGACGTAGAATTTGGGTTCCGGTGAAGCGCTACCAATTTCGTGGTTAGCCATCCGTCTGTCTGTTAGGCCAGGCTCCCAACCCAGGGGTGAACCGGCTGACTGGGGGGTCCTTACATGGTGCGCAGCACTACCTGTGACTTGAGCAAGCCTATCGGCCGCCCCCAGCTTCGCATCAAACTTGTCGCACTCGGCCTGGGTGCTGTGGTCCTGCCAGTTCGGTGCATTCGGGTTCGAGAAGGCACCCTTCAGCTGGTCGACCAGCGCCGTATCCGGACTGAGGCCCCCGAGCAGCTTCTCGCTATCACGGCTCCAGTATACGCTCCCGTGCTGCTGGCAGGCACCGCTTATACCCCGTATGCGAGAGACGGGCGCGCCCGCCTCCCGGAGGCGGTCGAGCACGAGGTCGACGGCCTCGAGCCACATGGCCACGGGAGCAAAGACCTCACCCTCCTCCTCGTTCACTTGTACGCCTTTCTTGATGCCATACTTGCTGCCGAAGTCTTTGTCGAAGTCGACCTTAGCCTCGGAGATGACTACAAGGTCGGATTGGATAACGATCGCTAGGTGGTTGGCGGAGCAGGTTAGTATGTTATACAACACAATTTTGTGTGGGCGGCGCTTCCTTACCCTTGAGCTGCTGGGTTGAGAGATCAAACCCGAGATACAGTGGTCCGTCGCCCATCTTTGACACCTCGGTAGGTAGCCGATGACTAGGCCTAGAACTAGCAAGAGGCAATAAACGAGAGGATATGGTCACCCAAAGGGATAATAAAAAATTAGCAATGGGATAGAGCAAGAAGAAGTCGATCAATTGCAGGAGCAACTTTGAGGGTCCAGACCCCTCATATGGCGGGGCAATTTACAAGTTTGACAGGAACATGATGCCCATGGGATATGCAGCCTTGTGCTAAGCATTTAGGCTGATCTCAGCTTGTTCCCTCAACCAATGCCGTTTCCCGTTGCTACAGGAGATCTGCCGCTCCAATGACGTCGCGGGCCAAGAGATCCAGCCCAGCGGTGGAAAGGTGCCACAGAAGTACCTCAGTTTCTAGCCATCCTACATCATTCCTTAATGATGTGAAAGGGGAGCTTCGTCAGTAGCTCCCTACCCTACAGTTGTTAGTGTACGGTTTCCATGTAAGTGGGTATTGTTTCTCGAGGCCACGCTATATTACTTGTTTGTGTTTTTCCAGATCTGAAAATCCACCTGAAGAATGGGTCCATGACGACGCCGATTTAGCGGAGAAGGTTTCATAGGTGCTTCTGATTGATGATCTATGAGTAGTTACTGTAGAAAGAGGTATCCGTACCCCAATCCGCCACTGCTCGGCCGTTCGAGCTTTTCCCATCCCACCTCCTCCCGAGAACGCCTGTCGATGCACGAAACAAGTAGTCCAACATACAGGAAAGAAGTCGCCCCCGCTGCCGTAGCTGTAGATATATGGCCAAGACATGACAAAAAATGATTGAAAACAAAACCCCAGGGACGGGTCGAGAGACGGCACCGCCCTACTGTGATTTCCCATGCCCCTTCCCATTCGAGTGATTCCCGTTATCATCCTCGGGCTCAGGGCTTGACTTTGGGCTCACATCGCCGGGGATGAACTCGTCAAACTTGGCCGCCGCCGCCGCCGCATCCTCCTTGGGCACGAAGCGGACGCGCACCCTCCTGACACCGCGCACCTTGGCGCCGACGCGGGTGCGCACGGCGTCCTCGACGCCGCGTACGTCTTCGACGGTCCACATGCTCGGGACGGCCATCTCGAGGTCGACGAGGTAGTTCTGGCCGGACTTGACGCCCGAGACGTCGCGCAGCTCGGCCTCGTGGCCCTCGCTGACGCCCTCGAGCCCCTTGCGCACCTGCTTGCGCACCGACCCCTTGACCTCGTCCTCGATGCTCTTGTCGGCGAGCTCGTAAAGCGCCGAGATGGTGTTGCCGTAGCCGGCCTGGATGACTAGCAGGGAGATGAGCAGGCCGCCCACGGGGTCGAGCCAGGTCGCATCATTTAGGAAGTTGGCGCCTAGGATGGCGAAAAGGGCTACTATGCCTGTGAGGCTGTCGACGCGGTGGTGCACGGCGTTGGATGCGAGGACGGAGGATTTGCGGTCGCGTGCTACTTTCATTGCTGCGTTGAAGAAAGCTAGTTAGTAGGGACAACATTGAGAGGGGGGCCACTGTGGGAAGTAGCTAGGGAGGCCGTGGCACACCCAAGTAGGATGTGAGGATTTGTTGGGGGGGTTAACTAACTCGCATGATACAGCCATTCCTTGACCAAGACTGTTCCAGCAGCAAGCCACGCAGCATGTAAACTCGGGCCGTCATAACCGTGCGAGTGGCCGTGGCCGTGGTGATGGCCATGGGAGGCCATCTCGGCGGCGGCGGCAGGGTCGAGGAAGAAGTGGGCATATATAGACTCGCAGCTGCTCCAGCACATGAAGATGCCGCCGAAGAGCAGCATGCTCGAGACGCCTAGGGAGCCCAGGCTCTCGATCTTGCCGAAGCCCATGGGGAAGTTGTCGGTCGGCGGGCGCAGGCTCCACGAGACCGTGGCCAGCGTCAGGACGTCCGAGGCCAGGTCCGTCAGGCTGTGCCACGCGTCGGCGATCATGGACTGCGAATTGAAGGCGTAGCCCCCGGCGCCCTTGGCGATCGCCATGCCAAGATTGCAGTACAGGCCGAGTCGCGTGATGCGCACGCCGGCATCGTTCTTGTTCTGCGAGGTCAGGTAGACATTGTCGTGGTGATGGTGGTGGTGGCCGAGGCCGAGGCCGTGGCTGTGGCCATGGTCGTGGTCGTGGTCGTGGTCATGGTCATGGTCACTGTGGCTTCGTGCCATTTTGCCGGTTCGTGGTTGAGGTAGTCGGGGTCGCAGGGTTTGTTGTGAAAGGGCCGAGGGTGGCTGTTGCGGGGAAGGGAGATTTAAAGAGTGTCGGCAAGGGTTTTGATACAGGGGCGCAGATTGAGTGTGTACGCGTACGTTTACGTGTGCGTGTGCTCGTGCTCGAACTTGCGGGCGCGCTGGAACTTGAGGTCGTGCTTCTCGATGAGGTGTCCTCTTCTGAGGCTCAAAGGGGCAGAGGAGGTGGTGGTTCCGGTAGGGCCACCGCAGTAACAGCAACGCTGCAGGTCTGACTCCCAGCCTCGCTAGAGGGCCTGAGGGCCGCCTGCAGCACAGAGGAGGCATTAAAAGAGCGTTTCCGATTATTAGGAGGGGTTATTATATGGCAAAAAGGGACGGGAACCAGCAAACAAAAAAAAGGAAGGGCTGCCAATTTGTCTGGGTTCTAAATCCTTCTGGCCATTCACGAGAGGGTTTATACTTTCCCACTATCGCCCATCTCGATCGATCCTAGGCGCGGGTTTATTTTAACCGAAGGGGGTTTGGTCCTCATGCCTCCTGCAGCAGTCCCGAAAAACATCGGCGGATTGAGGGAGCTGCTCGCATGACGGATCACGTCAGGCGTGGGGTAGCTTCGGCTTTGGCGGGGAACACTCCACAGGGCTTATGGCTGACATTGCAGTGGCCAAGCTTTCCGAGAGCTGAGCCTCATCTCCCAACACCACCGAGCCATCCGTAGTATTTCACCTGCTCGCCCGTCCTGCCTCGACGGCGTGAACGGCGGCCCTCGGCTCCCGTTTAGAAGCACCAATGCGTAAACCTCTCCTTCGCATTCCCTACACGGAAATCCTCCCGCGCCCGACTATCATACCGCCGGTTGCTAGCACTCTCCCCGGCGCCGTCGCCGCGCTCCGGCAGTTCCTCTTATCCCCGACTCCGGGGGACCTACCGGCCTCTACTGTGGTTCTGTCCGGGGCTGGACTCTCTGTAGCGAGTGGCCTGGCTGACTATCGCGGCGTCAGGGGCACATATCGGGTAAACAAGAGTTACCGCCCCATCTATTATCATGAATTCGTATCGAATCACGAAGCTCGGAAGAGATATTGGGCCAGGAGCTTCCTGGGGTGGAGTACACTGCACAAGGGCAAGCCCAATGCTGGCCACTTTGCCGTGAGGGATCTTGGACAGCTCGGCATTGTGTCGAGGGTAATTACACAGAACGTGGATTCATTTCACTCTAGAGCACATCCCCACATTCCGACCTTGGAACTCCACGGCTACCTGAGAGCCACCGTATGTACATCATGCCGTAAAGAGTTCCCTCGAGATGCCTTCCAAGACGACCTAGCCCGCCTCAACCCGGCATGGGCCGCCGTTCTCGCAGAAGCGGTAGCTTCGGGCGCGCTAGAAACCGAGGATCCGGACGCCCAGAGGCGGCGCGGCATCCGGACGAACCCCGACGGAGATGTCGATCTGCCTAACGCGCCATACACGACGTTCCGGTACCCAGCTTGTCCAAGCTGCTTGGCGGACCCCCCATCCCTCCCAGACGGAAGCAAGGCGGTAGTCGAGGTAGACTACCAAGGAGCGTGGATGCCACCTAGCTCTGCCGGGATACTCAAACCAGCTGTCATCATGTTTGGCGAGAGCATCCCAAGCAACATTAAAGATGCCGCCGAGCATGCAATCGACAGCGCCGGCCGATTGCTCGTTCTCGCGACGTCCCTGGCAACGTATTCGGCCTGGCGCTTAGCCAAGCGGGCCAAGGACCGGGGCATGCCAATTGCCGTTGTGAATATCGGAGGTGTGAGGGGAGAAGAGAGCTTCTTTACCGGCCTCGATCCCGAACAGGCCGGAGCTCAGGGCGTGCGTGCGGAGCTCTCCACACAAGATCTCCTTCCAGCACTCGTTGGTGCCTTGCAAGAATCCGGGGTTAAGAATGAGGGGAGTCGAGATGCGGCCGTGACGCCAGGGCATCACGGCGCGTCTGTCTTTAAAGACATGCTATCATAGAAGGCAACATAGCCATGTGAGATAGGACCCGATAGATTTATTAGAAAAAGCTTGCTCGACCAGTCGAGCTCGTCTGAACTGTGTCGTTTGGCGGCTCCTCTTTCTTCGACGGCTCCTTTTGCTTTTGGGTCGGCGCAGGTGCAGCTTGCTTCCGCTTCCGCTCCCGTACTACATCCTCCTTTTCGATCTCGTCGAGGACTAGTTTGATATGTTAGTCTTGGTAGCCCATAGGTTGTAGCTGAACTCCGAATTATGCCGAGCGCATACCTTCCTGCCACTCAATCTCCTTCTCCGGATCACCCGCTCCCAATACCTTCTCTACATCCACCTCCTCTCCCCTTTGGAGCTTCTCCACCACCTCACGCAGGAGCCCGATCCTGACGTCGGACTGCCTTGTGAATGTCGCGAAGTCCTTCTTCAGCGCAATCATTTGTATAGACATCGATCCGATTAGGAGGAATATGGCGATGAAGAAAGTCGCTGGGTTCCACTCCTTCGACTTGGGTTTCTCCCCATTTGCAGCGTTCCGTCTTAGCGGTTTTGGGACCAAGGCTTTCCAGAATGCTGGCTGGGCAAGTGTCGGCATTGAGCTTGCTTGACGCATGCCTGCGGACCATCCTGTCCGGGCCAATGCCGCCGCCGATAACGTCGGGGGCCAGATGCCCAAAGGCAAGGAGATCTGGCGTCTAAGGATCTGTCGACTCATCTTGAGAAAGTTGCGCCAATTCCGAAGGTTGAGGTGAAGCTGAAGTTGAAGTTGCCTTGGAAATTCATTAAAGTTCATGGATGTTGGGAAGGAACTTACCGGGCTTGCGGTAATCGGCGGTTCGGCAGTAAATTTCCCGTGTTGCTCCGCCAACGAGGCTAGCCGCCCTAAATGTAACCGCCGAGTCAATACTGGACGACAACGTCTGTGCAAGCATCGACAGCTCAAAGTTACCTGTGCATCGCATCATTGCGCCTCATCTTTTGCTCTCCCGCTCGTATCCTGGATTTGTCTTTTCTTTTGGATAATGTCCCAGACTTGGCAATGATATGATTAAGAATCAATCCCTTACACTCACTCTTAAATGGCTTCAACACAGGCACAAGTTGACGCCGTCAAAAGCGCGGTGTCGAGCGTCTCAACCTGCTCACCCGCAACCACCGTTACGCTCAAAGCGCTGCTTCTCCCGAAAGATGGCTCCTCAGCCGGAGGTCCGTCGTCCGACGCCCGGGTCACTAAGGCCGCGAGATCAGGAAGGACGACTGCAAATGGGACAGTAAAAGGGCTGTCGAAGAGGCCCAACCCTACTGATCCCGGGGAGCTTTCCGCAAGGGAGAAGGGGGCACTCGCGACACAGATCGTCAAT